>OGYB01000139.1_pt1 | contig 62704 bp, 50 predicted proteins | sample 1576421 | NCBI WGS metagenome assembly OGYB01 (sample SAMEA3541577, study PRJEB24748) | human gut metagenome | biome: human gut; feature: human-associated habitat; material: faeces | place: China | collected 2012
AAAGCGCCTCCCTGTCAAAGCCGTAGAGTTCGGCCAGTTCCAGCAGATGGGCGGAGCGGGCGATAACGGGAGCGTCTACCATCTTGCCGTCGACCGCGATGACGCCCTTGCCCTCGCGCTTCGCCTTTTCCGCCGCTTCGACGACGCGCATCGCCTTACGCAGTTCTTTTTCCTCGGGCATGAATGCCTTGTGTATCACGCTGACCTGGCTCGGATGGATGCAGGCTTTGCCCGTGAAGCCCAGGCCGACGATCTCCTTCGTCTCGCGCAGGAGCCCCTCGTTGTCCTGAAGGTCGGCCCAGACCGTATCGTATGAGTCGACGCCGGCGGCGTGCGCCGCGGCCGCCACCCTGCATCTCGCGTAGAAGAGCTCGCGCCCCTCTTTCGTCTTACGCACTCCCATGTCGGCGGTAAAGTCCTGTCCGCCGATGGTCAACGCCGTGACGCGCGGCGAGGCGGAGGCTGTGTCGAAAGCCTTCTCCAGCCCCAGCGCCGTCTCTATCATCGCGTGTATTTTGACCGCGCCGTGCCTCATGCCGCAGCGCTCCTCGATCGCGCTTATCCTTTTATCGGCGGAGACGACATCCTCGGGGCCGTTGCATTTGGGAAGCCTCACGGCCTCCGGGGCACAGGGGATTATCTCTTTAAGGTCGTCCTCAAAAAACTCGGTGTCCGCGGCGTTGATACGCACCGTTACAAAAAGATCTTTGAAATCAAAATCTTTAAGGAAACGGGCGACCATCCTGCGCGCGCCGTCCTTTTCCGTAAGGGCGACCGCGTCTTCGAGGTCCAGCAGCACGCTGTCGGCGCCGAAGATCGGCGCGTGCTGGATCATTCCGGGAGCGTCTCCCGGGATGTATAACATCGAACGGCTGGCCTTCATCTCTTTCCCTCCTCGCGTGTGACTGATTTCCACCATGATGCGAGAACGGCGCTGCCGCACTCGGCATCAGCGTCCGCTCCCTGCGCGGACGGATCGGGATGTTCCGGCGTCGAAGCACGCTCCAGCGCCGTTTCCAGGCGCGCCTTGATCGTTATCTCGATCGCGCCGCGGTCCTCTATCGTCACATTCGCGCAGGCAATGTTATTTTCATCAAGAACGCTTTTTACAAGCCTTTCCGTGCGCTTGGCGAAAATCTCGCTGTTAGCGCCGCTGTATTTCAGCTTAAATGTTTCGTCCGGGGAGACTGTGACATAGCAGTCCGACGACTCCAGCGTCCCGGCGGCCGCCGTATGAAGAAGTGTCATTATCCTTCCACCTTTCCAATAAAGACGGCGTGCGAAAACGTATTCGCACGCCCGTTCCGTTTTAAAGTTTTTTCGCTATCGCGTCAAGAAATTCCGCCGACGTCAGCGATTTTTTGTTCGGAATTTCCGCTATCGCGTAAAGGTCCTTCGTCATCTGCCCCGATTCTATCGTTTCGATCGAAGCCTTTTCAAGCTTGTCCGCGAACTTCACGAGTTCGTCTATCCCGTCCAGCTCGCCGCGCTTGCGCAGCGCGCCGCTCCAGGCGAAGATCGTCGCCATCGGGTTCGTCGAGGTCGCTTTCCCTTCAAGGTGCTGATAGTAGTGGCGCGTGACGGTGCCGTGAGCCGCCTCATACTCGTAAACGCCGTCGGGAGAGACGAGCACGGAGGTCATCATCGCGAGGCTTCCGAAGGCCGTCGCCACCATATCGGACATCACGTCTCCGTCATAGTTTTTGCAGGCCCAGATGAAACCGCCCTCGGAGCGGATGACGCGCGCCACGGCGTCGTCGATCAGCGTGTAGAAGTAAGTGATCCCCTCCTTCTCGAAACCGGCTTTGAACTCCTTCTCAAAGACATCCTCAAAGATGAGCTTGAAAGTCTGGTCGTACTTCTTGGAGATCGTGTCCTTCGTCGAGAACCAGAGGTCCTGTTTCGTGTCGAGCGCGTATTTGAAGCAGGCGCGCGCAAAGCTGGAGATGGACTTTTCCAGATTGTGCATCGCCATCGCGACGCCGGGGCCTTTGTATTCAAAGACGACCTCTTCCTGACGCTTCGCGGCGTCCCCGTCGGAGGGCTCGAAGGTCATTTTCAGCGTTCCCGCGCAGGGGATGTTCATCTCCACATCTTTATAAATGTCGCCGTAGGCGTGACGCGCGATCGTAAGTGGCTTCTTCCACGTCCGCACCGTCGGGCTGACGCCTTTGACCATGATCGGCGCGCGGAAGACGGTGCCGTCAAGGATGGCCCTGATCGTCCCGTTGGGGCTCTTCCACTGCTTCTTGAGGCTGTATTCCTCGACCCTCTGGGCGTTGGGGGTGATCGTGGCGCACTTTACGGCAACGCCGTATTTCTTGGTCGCCTCGGCGGATTCGACCGTTATTTTATCGTCGGTCTCGTCGCGGTGCTTCAGTCCGAGGTCATAATACTCCGTCTTGAGGTCGACGAAGGGCAGGATCAGAGTATCCTTGATCTGCTTCCAGAGAATGCGCGTCATTTCGTCCCCGTCCATCTCGACAAGGGGGGTCTTCATTTGGATCTTTGCCATTGCATATTTCTCCTTTTTGACTTTATATTAGTTCTTTAGCCTTTTGCGTTCTGTTCCGCGTAATAATTCATCAGGCAGCCGGCCAGCAGGATCTCCCTGTCTTCGGGCGCAAGTCCCGGCATCTTCACCGTTATCGATTTTTCATGCCCGTCCTCCGAGATTATCCAAGCCGCCGTCTCTTCTTTGCCGTCCCTGACGGCCCGGCGTATTCCGGGGAGGCAGAGCCACTCGCCGGGCTTGAACTTATCCCTGTCGGCAGGGTCGACGATGAAGGGGATCATCCCCCAGTTGATGAGGTTGCTGCGGTAGCGCTTCGTCGCGTATTCTTCCGCGAAATTGGCCTGCCCTCCTAGCACCTTCTGCGACGAGGCCGCCTGCTCGCGCGCCGAGCCGTCTCCCGGCTTCACGGCGAAGATGCAGCTGCCCAGCGCGATCTTACTGATGTCGGATTCGCTCGCGTGCGCAAGCACCGACTTTGCCGCCGCGGAAAGCTCCGCCTTGTTCTCCGCGGCCTCCCTGCGCTCGTCCTCCAGCGCCTGCGCCTCGTGAGCCCGGCCAACATACTTCGGGTCCTTGCGCGAAAGCGCGAACTGCGCGAGCTTGATCGGGTTGGAGCGCAGCGACGAGGTCTCGCCCGAGGGGATGAGCTCGTCCGTCGTCGTCACGGGATCGGTGATGACGGAGGCGATCTTGAGCATCAGATTCTCCGCGAGCGGATAGACCTTCGGCCACGGGCGGATGTTCGGGCCATATATCAGCTCCGCGCTCGCGTCGGCCTTGCCGAAGCCGTGGTAGACCTTCTTTTCATATACCCCGCTGTCAAAGCTGTATTCCGTCTCGTGCAGGAGGTCGCCGTACTTTTCCGCCGACGTAAGGACGCCGCCGTTCGCCGCCGTCGCCGCTATCGAACGCGCGTCCATCAGCGCGACAGAGGCAAGCTGTCCGTCGCCGGGCTTTGAGCCCTCGCGGTTCGGGAAGTTTCTCGTCGTATGCCGGATACTGAAACCGTGGTTCGCCGGGGTATCGCCCGCGCCGAAGCATGGCCCGCAGAAAGCGGTCTTGACCACCGCGCCGGCCTCCATCAGGTCGCTGATCGCGCCGTTTTTGACGAGCGCGAGCATGGCGGGCTGGCTTCCCGGGTAGACGCTCAGTGAAAACTCGCCGCAGCCGACATCTTTGCCCTTCAGTATCTGCGCCGCGGCGATAATATTGTCAAAAACACCGCCCGAGCAGCCCGCGATGATGCCTTGATCAACGTGGACGCAACCATCGTCCGACACCTTCTCGACAAGGTTAAGGCTGAGCCCAGGCGTCTCGATCTTGCTCAGCGCGTCTTTCTCGACCTGCCGGAAAATATCGCGTGGATTCTCGTTCAATTCATCTATTGTAAAGATATTGCTTGGGTGGAAGGGAAGCGCGATCATGGGTTTGATCTTGTCAAGCTCGACTATGATCGCGGCATCGTACCAGGCAACATCGGACGGCGCAAGTTTTTTAAAGGCCTCCGGCCGCTTGTGGTTCTCGTAATAGGCTTTGACCTTGTCGTCGGTCGCCCAGACGGAGGTCCAGCAGGCGGTCTCGGTCGTCATCACGTCGATGCCGCTGCGGAACTCCACGGGGAGATTCGCGATACCGGGGCCGACGAATTCCATCACCTTATTCTTCACAAAACCGTTCTTGAATACCGCGCCGATGATCGCCAGCGCGACGTCCTGCGGTCCGACCCCGGGGCGCGGCGCTCCGGTGAGATAGACGGCGACGACATCCGCGCGCGGGAAATCATAGGTACGCCCGACTAACTGCTTCACAAGCTCGGGGCCGCCCTCGCCGACGCCCATCGTTCCCAGCGCGCCGTAGCGCGTGTGGCTGTCCGAGCCGAGGATCATCCGGCCGCAGCCCGACATCATCTCGCGGACATACGAATGTATGACGGCAAGATGGGGAGGAACGAACTCGCCGCCAAACTTTTTCGCGGCGGAGAGGCCGAAGAGATGGTCGTCCTCGTTGATCGTGCCGCCTACGGCGCAGAGGGAATTATGGCAGTTCGTCATCACATAGGGAACGGGGAACTCTTTCATGCCGCTCGCGATGGCGGTCTGGATGATCCCTACGTAAGTGATGTCATGCGAGGCCAGACTGTCGAAGCGGATCTTATAATTATCCTCCGTGCCGGCGGCGTTATGCGCCGCGATGATGCCGGCCGCTATCGTACCGCGCGAGTCCTTTACCTTATCCTCCGGCAGCCACCCTAGCGGCTTGAACCCCGCGGCGCGGACCTCCTCATTGACGGCGGGAAGCCCCTTCTTTTCGATATCCTCCACCAGCACCGTTCCATTCAGCAGATACGCGCCCTTTTCGATCAGTTTGATCAAAATACTCATCCTTTCATGCCATTTTGTATATATTTTCGAAACTAACAGTTAAATTCTTTAAAATCAGCACATAGTCTTATTTTCAGGACATCCGGGAGACTAAATCGCCCTGACGGCAACTTTTGCGTTATATTCTCCTAATTAGCCTTAAATATACTCCGGTAAACTACATATCATTACTTTTATATGTAAAATTATTTATTTGTCAAGTTTCAATACACATGTCCCAACACCGGGAAGACAAAAAAAATGCCGCCCGCAAAAACGACCCCACGCAGACAACATCACATGTCCATCACATCAAAAGCAATGGCTCACGAAACAGCATCCGCCCGCGCAGATTCATTCCCCTGCGGTACGAACAGGTCTCCTGGCTTCCAGTCATCCTACTCTCGCATCTTCCCAGGCATAAGCCCAGTGATCTCGCGATTTCGTCATGGTAACAGTGGCGGGGCCGCTTTGGATTTTAACCAAATTCCCTTACTTTCGTACCGTTCAATTTTACAATCTCACTATATTCCCTCATAACATAAATGTCAAGGTATATTTCATCACGCTGATAAATTTTCAAATTATTTGCGTTAATTGGAAGATTTTGTAAATTTTTGTTGTTTTTTAAAAATTAACGACTATTTCTATCTCTGATGACTATTAATCATTCGCCCTCTCAAAGAGTTTTTTGTTTATGCGGGGCACACTAAATAAATCCGTCTGTATCATGACTACACACAGTCCCCTTTGATCCGGAAATGTTCAGTCATCAACGAGAACGAAAAGAACACAGGGATATAAGCGGCAGATACCGGAACGTGCCGGCGCGGCCATGAAGCTTCATCTTGACAACGCGGAGGAATGAATGCCTGTAAATATTCGGCGTGATGCGAAACAGTGTAATGATTTTTAGAGAAATATTTGTGCGGGGGGCCTGGAAAACTCACATGGAATATAATAAAAATGACGTAAGCGGAAAAATTAAACCGCTTGCGTCATTTTTTTAACAATCGAGTTTACTTCGCCGCGTATACTCCGTCGATCAGAGTTCCGTCGCGGTATTCCACGGCGGCAAGCAGTTTGCCGTAGTCGAATTCTATCGGCTCCGGCACTCCCGTCAGTTTTTCAACCTCTTTTTTGAGTTCCGTTATTTCCGTTACCGGCAGTTTCGCTTTGAGGGCCGCTTCCAGAAGTTCCGCGCGGCGCGGGTTGACGCAGATCCCTCGCTCTGTCACGATCGCGTCCACTGTCTCGCCAGGCGTGGTTATCGTCGTCACCCGGTCTTTGACGGACGGAACTCCGCCGCGGAAGGAGGGGCAGACTATTATCGAGAGTTTCGCTCCCGCCGCCGTGTCCTGGTGCCCTCCGGAGGCTCCGCGCAACACTCCGTCGTTGCCGGTTAGGACGTTGACGTTGAAGTCTGTGTCGACTTCGAGCGCCGCGAGGATTACGCAGTCGAGGTTGTTGACGAGCGCTCCCGCGTTGAAGGGGTTCGCGTACCAGGAGGCGTCTATTTCTATGTGGCTCGGGTTGGATATCATGGATTTTGTCACCGCCGCGTCGAAGGACTGGACGTCGAATACTGTCCTGAACATGCCTTTGTCGTGCATGGACGCCATGTAGCCCCCCACTCCACCGAGGCCGAAGCTGCCCGTTATTTGTTTGTCCGACATGTATTCTTCAAGGTAGACGGCGGCGGCTAGGCTCGCTCCGCCGACTCCCATCTGGAAGGAGAAGCCGGGTTCGACGATGCCGGCGGCTTTCATGAGCCGGAAGGAGTCCTGCGCGATGCGGAGGTCTACGGGGCTGCGCGTGATGCGCGCCGCCCCGGTGGCTATTTTCGCCGGGTCTCCGATGCTGCCGACTACTACTACCTGGTCGACGAGGTATTGCGGGATGGAGATTCTCGGCGAGAGGGGGTATTGGACGAGGTTGTCGGTTACGGCTATGACGTGGGCGGCGTTTTTCGCGTCGGTTATCGCGTAGCCGAGGGAGCCGCAGGCGGAGGGGCCTTCTGTGCCGTTGATGTTGCCGAGGCAGTCGCAGGCGGGGGCGGCGAGGAAGGCGACGTCTATTTTGATGGAGCCCTCTTCGACGGCGCGGGCGCGGCCGCCGTGGCTTCTGATGATGACGGGGATGTCTACTTCGCCGCTGGAGAGGAGTTTGCCCAGTTTGCCGCGAACGCCGGAGGTGTAGAGTCTGCCGATGAGTCCGCTTTTTATGTAGTCGGCGACGCAGTCGTGGGAGTCGGGTATGGAGCTGGGGGCGAAGGTGAGGTTTTTGAAGCCCATCGCCTCGAGTTCTGCTAGGACCATGGGTATGACGGCGTCTCCGTTGCGGAGGTGGTGGTGGAAGGAGATGGTCATGCCGTCGGTGAGGCCCGATTTTTCGATCGCGGCGCGCAGAGAGGCGGCGCGTTTGTCGCGGCAGGGCATCGCCGCGCGGATCGTGCGCGGTTTTGTATAAAGGCCGGCGAGCGAAGATATTCTGTCAAACGGCGACACGTACGGCGCGAAAGCCCCCACGCCGGGGACTTCGAGCGGGACTGTTCTTCCGAGTGAGTTTACTGCTGTTTTCATCTTAAAGCGCCTCCCTGTCAAAGCCGTAGAGTTCGGCCAGTTCCAGCAGATGGGCGGAACGGGCCACTATCGGCGCGTCCACCATTTTACCGTCGACGGAGATGACGCCCTTGCCTTCGCGTTCGGCCTTCTCCGCCGCTTCGACGACGCGCAGGGCTTTGCGAAGATCTTTCTCATTGGGCATGAAGGCCTTGTGTATCACGCTGATCTGGCTCGGGTGGATACAGGCTTTGCCCGTGAAGCCGAGCTCCACGATCTCTTTGGCCTCCAGGAAAAGCCCCTCCTGGTCGTTAAGGTCGGTCCATACGGTGTCAAAAGAATCTATACGCGCGGCGTGCGCCGCGGCGACTATGCGGCTGCGCGCGTAGAAGAGCTCGCGCCCGCCTCTGGTCTTCTGGATGCCCATATCGGCGGTGAAATCCTGCCCGCCGAGGGTCAGCGCCGTGACACGCGGCGAGGCGGTGGCGATACGGAAGGCGTTTTCCAGTCCCAGAGCCGTCTCCACCATCGCGTGGAGCTTGACCGTGCCAAGGGGCATGTCGTTTTGCCGTTCTACCTCGGCGATTTTTTTATCCGCGTAGAGTATGTCAGCCTCGGAATTGCATTTCGGAAGCCGTACGGCGGCCGGGCGGCAGGGGACGACCGCGCTGACATCATCGTCAAAAAACGTTGTGTCCGCGCCGTTTACGCGCACCGTGACAAAGAGGTCTTTGAAGTCGAACTCCCTCAGGAACCACGCGGCCATCAGGCGCGCGGAGTCTTTCTCCGTGTACGCGACCGCGTCTTCAAGGTCCATGAGGATGCTGTCGCAGCCGAATATCGGCGCGTGCTGGAGCATTCCGGGAGCGTCGGCCGGTATATAGAGCATCGAGCGGAAGGCCCTCATCTTGTCTCCTCCTTCGCGGCGCGCAGCAGCGCCGTTTCAAGGCGCGCCATGATCGTTATCTCGATCGCGCCCTGATCCTGGATCGTTACGCGCGCCTCTTTAAGTGAATGTTTTTCCAGCATCCCGCGCACGAGGAGCTCCGTCCTCTTCGCAAATATGACGCTGTTGGCGCCGCGGTAGTCGAGGGCGAACCCTTCGCCCGGGGCGACAGTCACCAGGCAGTCCGAGGACTCCAGTGTGCCCGCATGGGCCGTGTGAAACAGCTGCAATTTACACTCATCACCTTTCATATAATAAAACGGGCGGCAGAGGCCGCCCATTGTGTCAATATATTACGCCTGCGCGGCGCTCTTCCTTTTCTTTTTCCAGTCGCTGAAGAAGGGCCAGACGATCGAAAATATCGTCAGGAAGAAGAGCACCCAGCAGATCGGCGAACGGAAGAGGATGGCGAAGTTCCCGTCGGAGAGCATCATCGACTGGCGATAGGACTGCTCCATCGAGACGCCGACGACTACCGCGAGGATCAGCGGCGAAGTCGGGACCTTGTACTTTTTCATGAAATATCCCACAAGTCCGAATATCACGAGCAGGACAAAATCGACGACGCTGAAATTGATCGTATAGACGCCGATGAGCGCCATCGCCACGATCAACGGGTAGAGGATCTTCGTCGGCACGGCAAGGACGCGCACGAGGAGGCTGGCGAGCGGGATGTTGATGAAGGCGCAGGCCACGTTGCCGAGGAACATGCTCGCGATCACCGTCCAGGCGATGTCGGCGTGCTGCTGGAAGAGCAGCGGCCCGGGCTGGAGGCCGAGTATCATCAGCGCGCCGAGCATGACCGCAGTCGTGCCCGAACCGGGGACGCCGAGCGTCATCATCGGGATCAGCGCGCCGACGGAGCAGGCGTTGTTAGCCGCCTCCGGCGCGGCGAGGCCGACGATCTCGCCCTTGCCGAAGTTTTCGGGATTCTTGGAGAGCTGTTTTTCATTGTTGTAGGCCATCAGCGCGGCGATCGTAGCGCCGGCGCCGGGAAGCACGCCGACGAAGAAGCCTACCGGCGTCTGGCGGATCATCGGCCACCAGCAGCGCTTGAACTGCGCCATCGTGACCCAGATACGCCCGAATTTGGACTGCACCTTGACCGCGACGTCCGAGCGGATGTGATCCATATTATGGAAGACCTCGCCGAGCCCGTAGACTCCGATGATGACGACGACGAAATCAATGCCGGTCTGCAGCGCCGTCACGCCGAAGGTAAAGCGGATCGCGCCCGACTGCGGGTCGATGCCGACGGTGGCGATCATCAGTCCGAGGCACATCGAAAGCAGCCCCTTCAGCATCGCCTCTTTCGAGATGGCGGCGGTCGCCGCGAGCGCGAAGCACATGAGCATGAAATATTCCGGCGGCCCGAATTTAAGCGCGAAGCGCGCTACGGGTACGGCGACGGCGACGAACGCTATCGTCGCGATGAGGCCGCCGATGAACGAGGCGATGGCCGAAATGGCGAGCGCCGCCTCCGCCTGCCCCGAGGTCGACATCGGGTAGCCGTCGAAGCAGGAGGCGACCGCGGCGCCGTCGCCGGGGACATTGAGCAGGATCGAGCTGCGGCTGCCGCCGAACATCGCCCCGTAATAGATGGCGCACATCGTCACCAACGCCGTGTCGGGGGCCATCGTGAATGTCAGCGGCATAAGAAGCGCGATGCCGGTCGTGGGGCCGAGGCCGGGAAGCATGCCGAGCACCGTCCCCAGCGCCGAGCCCGCCACGAGCCAGATGAGGTTTATCGGCGTCATGGCGTTGGAAAATCCCGATAATAGAAGCTGTATGGTTTCCATATTCAATACCCCTTCCTTAGGGCAGAGTTATCTGAAATATTTTTTCAAAGATGTACCAGACGCCGAAAGAGAAGCAGAGCGCCGTTGCGACATTGGCCTTCCACCCCTTGACGCCGTTCACAAGGAAGAGCATCGCGCCGAGAAAGAGAGGCGTGCTGATAAGAAAGCCGAGGTTGTCAAGGATCGCCGCGTAGGCGAGACAGCAGGCGATGAGCCCGCCGATCAATACCCAGTGGCCGGGATCGGGCGCTCTGCCCTTCTTCGCGGCGCAGCCCTTTTTAGCTCCGCGCACGATCAGCGCGAGGGAAAAAGCAAGCGCAAGAAGCCCTACCATCAAGGGAAAATATTTCGGCGCCATCGGGTTGCCGATCGCCGCGTCCGGCAGCAGCCACGCGGCCACGACATACGCTGCGCTGAAAACTGCGGAAAAAATACCGACAATGATATCTCCGTTCATAAAAATCCACCCCTTACGTGAAAAAGAGGCGGCGGGGTCCCCCCTGCCGCCGCGTCAATATCTGCCAGATTACTGCTTTAAGAAACCGATCTCGCCGAGGATGACCTTGTATTCGTCGTTCGTCTTGTCAAGGAACTTCGTGAACTGGCCGGCATCCATGTAGACAGGCTCCCAGCCGTTCTTCATGCAGACGTCCTTCCATTCTTTCGTGCCGGCCATCTTTTTCAGGGCGTTCGCCATATAGTCGCGTTCGGCCTTGCCCATCCCCGGCGTGCCGAAAATGCCGCGCCAGTTGATGAACACCGTGTCGATGCCGTTTTCCTTAAGAGTCGGCACTTTGCTGAGCGGGCCGCTCTTGATGCGGTTAGGCGAGCTTACCGCGAGGACCTTGATATCTCCGGCCTCAAGAGCTCCGACCGTCTCCGCCATGCCGGTGGAGAGAAGGTCGATGTGGCCGCCCATCAGCGAGGCCATGCTGCCCTCCTGGAGCGAGATGTAGGGGATCTCTTTGAGGTTCTTCACGCCGGCCGCGCGCGCCGCCTGCAGGAACTGGATGTGGTCCATGCTGCCCGCCGAGCTGGTGCCGCCGACCTTTACGCTCTTGGGATCTTTCTTGATCGCGTCCATGACGTCCTTCATGTTGTTGAACTTTGAATCCTTCGGCACAGCGTAGGCTCCGAAATCGTTGATCAGCATCGAGATCGGTGTCAGGTCCTTATATCCGAGCTTGGTCTGCCCCGTGAGATTGATGAGAAGGATCGGCGGCGAATAGACGGTGATCGTATAGGGGTTGCCCTTCTTCTTCTGCATATAGGCAAGGTTGACCGCGCCGCCGCCGCCCGGCTTGTTGGTCACGGGCATCGGCTGTGTGATGATCTTCTGATCGGCGAGCGTCTTGCCGACCATCCTTATCGTCGTGTCCCAGCCGCCGCCGGCGCCCGCCGGAGCAAGGAACTCGAAGGGCCTTGACGGATAATCCGCTGCCGCCGCCGTAAAGGCAAAAGCGGCGATAAATAATGCTGCGAAAACTGATATTGCTGCTGAGCGCTTCATGTGATAATTCCTCCTATAAATTTTTGTGTATCCATGTATCCATGTATCCTCGGTAGCTATATAATATCTCTATAAAGCAGAAAGTCAATATCGAAAAACATAAAAATTTCATAAATCAAAGGGGGCGAATATCCAATTTTTTATGTTAGTATTTGACCAGTCACATTATAGAAGAGACCGAGGGGTGACGAGGCTGTGGCGATAAAATTAGATACGGAACTGGGCATGGAGCCGAGCAGCACGCTGAGGACGGAGGTCGCGAACCTTCTGCGCAAGCAGATATTGGACGGGGACATTCCCTGCGGCGAGCGCCTCATAGAGACGGAGATCGCCTCACAGCTCGGCGTGAGCCGCATGCCGGTGCGCGAGGCGTTAAGGATGCTCGAAAGCGAGGGGCTCATAAACCAGGTCCCGCGCAAGGGGCTGATCGTCGCGGAATATACGGAAAACGACATCCGCGAATACTACACCATCCGCGAAGCGCTCGAGGTCTGCGCCATAAAGATAGTGATAGATAAAATTTCAAAGGACGAGCTCGAGGAACTCAAAATGTATTGCCGAAAGGCCGAAGAGGCCCACGCCCACGACGATATAGAGGCGGTATGCCGCTGGACGGCGAAATTCAACGACCGCATTTACGACAGCTGCGAGATGCCCCGCCTCAAAGAACAGATAAAAACGACGCAGAAGTATCTGCGGACCTTCCGCTTCACCTCATTTAAAGAGGCCACCCGTACCGAGCAGGCGCTAAAAGAGCACGCCGAGATAATCCGGCTTGTGGAGAAAAAAGATTACGAGGGAGCCGCGCTCGCCACCTCCGTACACCTGCGCGACGCGATGCAGGCCTACATCAGGCTCTGGAGGCAGAGAAAAGGAAAAATGTAGCCGGGACGTTTCCGCGGACCGCCTGTCTCACAGCCGCGCGGAAGAAGTTCCTAGAGCATTTTGACGAACTCCTCGGGCGGCACCGGCCGCGCGTAATAATACCCCTGAATGGTGTCGCAGCCGGCTCGCCGCAGGAAATCAAGCTGATCCCTGGACTCGACCCCTTCGGCGACGACCTTGAATGAGAGCTTGTGCGCCAGCGAGATGATCGTCTCGACGACCTCCTCCGAGCTCGCCCGGTCGGTCTCGCGCTGCAGCAGAAAACCGCGGTCCAGCTTGATGACGTCCATCGGGATGCTTATCAGAGTGTTGAGCGATGAGTAACCGCTGCCGAAGTCGTCCAGAGCGATGCTGAATCCCTCTTTTTTAAGTTCGGAGAATACCTGCCGTATTGTGTTCAGATCCTCGGCGACGACGCTCTCCGTACATTCGATCTCTATCAGGCGGCTGGGAATGTCATATTTCGCGGCCGCCTCCCTTATCTTCGCCACAAAATCGGCGTCGTGCAGGTGGAGGCGCGAAAAATTCACGGAGATGGGTAGCGCGGTCAGCCCCGCGTCGATCACGGAGCGCAGCAGCAGACAGACCTGTTCCAGAATGATGAAGTCAAGCCTGGTGATCTGCCCGCTCTTCTCAAAGAGGCTGATAAAACGCGCCGGAGGTATGATCCTGCCGTCCGGGCATTTCCACCGCACCAGCGCCTCGCCGCCGGATATCCTCCCGCTTTCGCCGTCATATTTCGCCTGGATATATGGAATGAATTCGCCGTGCGCGGCGGCGGCGTCAAAGCCGGAGATCAGCTCGGAATTCTCGCGCAGCTTCTTATATATGCGTCCGTCAAAAACTCCTATATACTTCTCCGAATTTCCCTTGACCGTCAGTTTGGCGGCCGCGGCGTAGTCCATCATCATATCTGCCGGCATCTTACGGTCGTCGATCGGATATATCCCGTAATTGACTATTATCGACCTCTCTTTGAGGCTTCGCTTGAGTTCGTCCGTCATACTGACGATCCTCTCCCGCAGTTCGTCGATGCCGCCGCATAGGGCCAGCGCCGCAAAGTGGTCGGCGTAGATACGCGCGAGCAGCCCGCCGTCCGCAAAATAACGCCGATAGACCGCGGCGATCTCCAACAGCAAAAGGTCTCCCTCTTCCCGGCCGAAGGTCTCGTTGTATATCTGGAACTTATAGACGTCAAAATCAATGATGTACAAACTATCTGCGTCGGAGGCGGCCCTTTTTCGCAGGCCGCGCTCGAAGCCGGCCTGGCTGAGGGCTCCCGTAAGCTGGTCATTGTAGAGAAGGTCCTTGATCCGCTTCATCGAACGGCTCTTCGTGATAGAGGCGAAGGTGAGCGCGATGACCATTACGGCAAGCAGGATCAGCGCCAGCATGAGCACGTCGGCCGGCATCTTTTTGATGATAGTCCCTAGGTTGATCTCTTTGTTTTCAAGGACATGTCTGATGACGATGTTGTCTACCTCCTGGTCGGAAATATACAGCACCGCCTTGTTGATAATGTCATGAAGCATGGCATTGCCGTCGTCCGTCAGCGCGATGCAGGCGTTGAACCAGTATCCCTGCAGTACGACGCCGAATAGTCCACGATAGCGTGACTCGTCAAGCAGTATCTCCGCTGAAAACGAGCTCAACAGCGTCTGATCGACGTCATTGTCCTTCACGACCTCTTCCAGGCATTGCCCGGAAGTCCTGCAATAACGCAGCAGATATCCCTCTTTTTTAAGCTTTTTGCCGGAGGCGCGCAGACTCTCGGGAGCCACGGTCACAGTATCCTTCGTGGAATCAAATACTTTATCGCTGCGCCTCACCAGCATCAGCGGGACACGCATATAAATATCGGTCATCAGAAGCCCATGCTTTTCAGCCTCGTCATAATCATGGTCAAAGCAGGAGATCAGGTCGGCGTCGGCGGCCTGCGGCGAATCGGCCGGGCAATAGACAAAGTCAAGTCCGGTGACCGCGGAGATACGCTCAAATACATCGGAAGTGATCCCCCTGTATTTTCCATCCTTGTCCGTGAATTCATAGGGAAGCCAATTAGGATCATACGCGACCTTGATCTTTCCGGCACGCTTTATATACTCCTGTTCCTCCCTGGTGAAGGTTATATAGCGGCTGGACCTGAAAATGTGCTTTTCCGAGAGCTCCTTTTCATAAAGGGGATTCTGTATCTTGATCTGCGTGAGCGCCGTCTCCAAACCGGCGCGAAGGTCGTTTCTGCCGGGCGCCGCCGCAAAATAAAACGGCTGCGGCGCAAAACGGCTCAGGATGCGGAACTTTTCGTTGTTGCCCAGGCCGACCGTCAGGCCGGCGTCGATATCGCCGCGCAGTATCCCCCGCTGTATCTCGCTCAGAGAACGATAATTGACCGGCCGTACCGTAAACTTATTGTTTTTTGCGAATTCCAGCAGCCGTCTGCGGTTTTCGTCGCTGTCAACGCCGACCCGCATGCCGTCAAATTCGGAAAAATCATTTTCCGCCAGACGGCTTTTTGCCGCCGTAAAAAGAGAAAGGTAATCCACACCGGCGTCGGTCCCCGGAAAACCGACCTCCGCCACACGCTCCTTTGTATAAAAGACGCAGCCGAGGATGTCGATCTCGCCCCTTTTCAGGGCTTCGTATAAACTGGAGAAGCTGCCCTCGACAAATTCATAGCGCCAGCCGGTATATCGGGAAATATTCCGCAGATAGTCATAATTATATCCGTAATAGGAGCCGTCCTCGGCCTTTTCCATATATCCGTTCCGTTCGAACCAGCCGACACGGACCTTCCGCACTCCCTGCGAAGCATCGGAAGGGAAGGCGCAGAAGAAGACCGCGAGCAATACGGCGAGAATAACGGCCAGGCTTCTGAAGAAAGCGACGCTGACTGTCAAATATTTATATGCTTCTTGGGAGGTCTTTTTCGTCGGCAGCATCTTTATAACATCCATTCTCCGGTTTTATGGCGATTCAGAGCTCAAGCCGATAAACTCTCCTCCGTCCGACGGCAGCCAGGCATTTATCGCCCTTAACATGCCCGTGAAAATAATTATAGTTCTTGAAATTATCTATGTCCATAATAGATGCCGCCAAATAACGACCGCCAGCACAGAGGATATGATCACGTTTATCAGCGCGGCTATGGAATATGAAAAGGAGCTGTATAAAAAAGAGGTGCCGCAATATCCGACACAATATACATTAAGAGAGGGGAAACGGGCTCTTTTATACAAAGACACAGCCCCGTTTCCATAATCGAGATCACGGAAAACAATCTCATTGCGGAGCTATAGGAATACATATTGCGCAAGATCGAACCCGGGCTATCCTCAGCCGTCAGGAAGGATGTCGTAGCGCGGATCGAAAAACTTGCCAAAAAATAGACGGCAACCTTCCCGCCGGTCAAGGATCCTGAGGCCGCCGCGGGCCGCTTGCCGCAAGGATGATCCCGGGGCGTGGCCGCGTTGGAACTGGCGGTTACGCCCCGGGATCATCGAAGAATATGTCTGTCAGCGGATCATTCGCTGCAGATGTTTTTCAGCATGCCGATCGGTTCGACCTCGACCTCGATAAGGTCTCCCGCCTTTATTTCGCCGACGCCCTGCGGCGTGCCGGTGGAGATTATGTCTCCCTCCTCAAGCGCCGCGAAGCGGCTGATATGGGAGATGAGGCGCGGGATGGGGAAGATCATCTGCTCGATCGCGCCGTCCTGCACCACTTTGCCGTTGAGGCGCGTCACCACGCGGGTCTCTTTCGGCAGTTCCTTCGTCAACAGCAGCGCCGGGCCGAGGGGCGCGAAGGTGTCGAAGCTCTTGGCGCGCGCCCACTGTCCGTCTTTGTTCTGCAGCGCGCGCGCTGTGACGTCGTTCATTATCGTGTAGCCGAGGACGTGGTCATAGGCATCTTCTTCGCTGATGTTCTTGCCGGCCTTGCCGATGACGACGGCCAGCTCGCCCTCGTAGTGGATGACGCCGGCCCAGGAGGGGATGCGGATGAAGTCGTTCGCGCCGATGATGGCGGAGGTCGCCTTGAGGAAGACCATCGGTTCTTCGGGGATGTCATGCTCCAGCTCTTTTACGTGGCCGACATAGTTGCGGCCGATGCACCATAGTTTTTTCGGCGCGAAGGGCGGCAGGAACTTGACGCGCTCCACGGGGTAGCTCAGACGTATCTGCGAAATGATCCCCGAGAAGGGATCGCCCTCCACTATATCTACCGAGCCGCCGCGCAGTTGGCCGCTGTACGAGCGGCCGTCGACCATGAAGCGGCAGTAGCGAACCGGAGCTGATTTCTTAGCCAAAATGATTTCCCCTTTATCCTATTTTTTTGTTTTCTCTTCTGTCGAGCGCGCCGGCGATACGTTCCAGCCCTTCTTTGAGCATGGCGCGGGTCGTGCCGATGTTGAGGCGCGCGAAGCCGTCGCCCTCAACGCCGAACCAGGTGCCGGGATCGAGCGCCACCTTGGCCTCGTTGACGAGGAAATCTGTCAGCGTTTCGTCGTTGAAGCCGTAGCCGCGGAAATCTATCCAGAAGATGTAGGTTCCTTCGGGATGGTCCATGTGCGCCTTCGGCATCCTCTCCTTCACAAAGGCCTCCATGTAGTCGCGGTTGCCCTCCAGGTGGGCCACCAGTTCGCGGTGCCATTCGCCGCATTTGCTGTAGGCCGCCTCCATGGCGGTGATGCCCAAGATGTTTATCGAGTTGAGATGGAACCGTTCGAGAACGGATACGTATATCCCGCGCAGAAGTTCGTCGGGGATTATCGCGACGGAGGCCTTCATCCCCGCGATGTTGAAGGTCTTGCTCGGGGCGATGAAGGTGACGGTGCGCTCCGCCATGCCGGGCAGCGAACCGATGCAGATATGCTTCGCGTCGCTGTAGACGAGGTCCTGGTGTATCTCGTCGGATATGATGATCATGTTTTTGCGTATCGCGATGTCGGTGAGCCGCTCAAGCTCCTCGCGGCTCCAGACGCGCGCCACGGGGTTATGCGGGCTGCAGAGGATCAGCGTGCGGCAGGTAGGCGTGATAAGTTTTTCCAGCCCCTCGAAGTCCATCGTGTATCGTCCGTTCTCATATTTAAGCGGGTTTTTGGCGATGATGCGCCCAGCTTCGCGGACCGTCCGGTAGAAAGGCATATAAACGGGCGTCTGGATTATTATCTGGTCGCCGGGCTTAGTGAGTCCCATCACCGCGAAGGAGAGTCCGGCGACGACGCCCGGAGCCCAGCTCACCGCCTCGCGGCCGAATTCCCAGCCGTAGTGTTCCCTCTCCCAGGCGCGGACCGTGTCGCGCAGCGAGTCGGGGATCATCGGGTAGCCAAGCGCGCCCTCGTCGACCTTCTTATGGATCGCCTCCAGCACCTCGGGCGGCGCGGGGAAATCCATATCGGCGACCCACATCGCCAGCAAATCGCCGCGGCCGAAATCATCCTTGAGTCCGTCCCATTTTTCGCAGTCGGTACCCCTTCTGTCCATGTATTTATTGAAATCGTATTTCATCGCAGCCTCCCGTTATTATGGCCTTATGCCGTGTTTTCGTTTATATTTTCCGCTTTATTATCTGTATATGCAAGCCCGAATTGAGGTAGAATAAAAACCGCCGGACGCATCCGCCGATTCGCACAATTTGTACAAACCGGCTATTCTGGCCGGCGGCAAAGCATTTTTTACGCCCGGGGACGGGGACGGCGCGCAGACCGCCGGACAGAACGACTAAAACTGGAGGAATGAACGATGGCTATAGAGAAAAACACAGAGCTGGAGCTGGGACGCGGCGCATCGCTGCCGGAGCGTTCAAAGATGCCGGAGGACTATAAATGGCGTCTGGAAGATATCTATCCCTCACAGGAAAAGTGGGAAGAGGCCTTCGCGGCGCTCAAGGCGCGCCTGCCTGAAATTTCGGCCTTCAAGGGAACGCTCGCCGAATCGCCCGCGCAGTTGGCGAAGCTCTTCGCGCTGCGCGACGAACTTTCGACAACGCTCGGCAAGCTCTTCGTCTACGCGAACATGAAGAGCCACGAGGACACCGCCGACTCGAAATATCAGGGGCCGGCCAACAGGGTCTCCGTCCTTTCGGTGGAGTTTTCCGCCTGCGCGAGCTACGTCACGCCGGAGATACTTGAGATGCCGCACGAACGGCTGGAGGAGTTCGCGAGGGCGCCCGAGCTGGCCGATTACGCCTTCTCGCTGCGGGAGCTGCTGCGCCAGCGCGCGCACGTGCTCTCCGAGGCGGAAGAGCTGATACTGGCCCGCACCGGCGATATGGCGGGAACGGCGGACAACGTCTTTTCGATGCTGACGAACGCCGACATGGAGTTCCCCTCGATCCGCGACGAGAAGGGCGATAAGGTCGAGATGTCCGAGGAGCGCGCCGTCTCATATCTGCGCTCGCCGAAGCGCCAGGTCCGCAAAGCGGCCTTCGAGTCGCTCTACAAGCCCTACGCCGCGATGAAGAACACTCTCGGCGCGACCTTCGACGGCATGCTCAAGAGTTCAAAGTTTTACGCCGAATGCCGCAAGTACGAATCTCCCCTCGCGGAGGCGCTCGACGCCAACAACATTCCGCTTTCGGTCTATGACAGCCTCGTGGATACGCTGGAGAACAATCTTGCGCCGATGTACCGCTACATGGAGCTGCGCAAACGGATCTTGAAGGTAAAGGAGCTCCATATGTACGATCTCTATGTGCCGCTCGTCGCGGACCCCTTCAAAGAGATCGCCTGGAGCGATGCGAAAGAGATGATGTACCGCTATCTGGCTCCGCTCGGAGGGGAATATCTCGCCAATGTCCGCGCGGGACTGGACGAGGGCTGGGCCGACATATTCCCGAACCGCGGCAAACGCAGCGGCGCCTATTCGTGGGGTGCCTACGGCACTCACCCCTATATATTCATGAACTATACGAACAATCTCAACGACGTCATGACCCTCGTCCACGAGATGGGGCACTCCATGCACAGCTTTTACTCACGCAGGAGCCAGCCCTACGCGACGGCGGACTACTGTATCTTCACCGCCGAGGTGGCCTCTACGACAAATGAGGTGCTCTTCCTCTCCGGCCTGCTCTCCGAGACGGAGAAGAAAAAACGCCGCCTCTATCTGCTGAACCGCCGTCTTGAAAATATCCGCACGACGGTCTACCGCCAGACGATGTTCGCCTCCTTTGAACGCGAGGCGCACCTCCGCTCGGCAAACGGCGGCGACACGACGCCGGACGGGCTCAAGGAGCTATGGTATGAGCTCAACAGGAAGTATTACGGAGAAACGGTCGTCATCGACGAGCCGCTGAAAATGGAGTGGGCGCGGATCCCTCACTTCTACAGCCCCTTCTACGTCTACCAGTACGCGACGGGATTCTCGGCGGCGACGGCGCTTGCGCAGGCCGTCCTCGCAGAGGGCGCGCCCGCGACGGAGAGATATCTGAACTTCCTCACGAAGGGCGGCTCCGACTATCCGATCGAACTGCTGAAGGGCGCGGGAGTGGATATGAGCACGCCCGAACCCGTCAAAGCGGTCGTAAAACAGTTTGAAGAGACCCTCGACGAGATGGAGGCGCTTCTCTAATGCGCAGCTACGGCGGAGGTATATACGGCATCGACGCACACTACGAGAGCGAGGGGATGGCGGCAATCTATCTGCTGGTCTCCGAGGGGCGCGCCGCCATAATCGAAACGGCGCATAACACCTCGCTGCCCCATCTGCTCTCGGCCCTCAAGGCTCTCGGCGTGAAGCGTGAAAATATCGATTATATCTGCGTCACCCACGTCCACCTCGACCACGCGGGAGGCGCCGGCAGCTACATGCGGGAGTTCCCGCAGGCGAAACTCGTCGTCCACCCGCGCGGCGCGCGCCATATGGTATCCCCCGCAAAGCTCGTCGAGGGCGTCAAGGCGGTCTACGGCGAGGCGGAGACGGAACGTATCTACGGCGAGATAATCCCCGTGGCTGAGGAGCGCGTCATCGCGCCGGAGGATGGGCGCGAACTCAAATTCGGGAAGATGACGCTCGTCTGTTACGACGCGCCTGGTCACGCGAAGCACCACATGATATTCTTTGAAAAGAGCACACGGTCGCTCTTCGCGGGAGACGCCTTCGGCATCTCATACCGCTGGATGGAGGGCGCGGACGGCCGCTGGGCCTTCCCCACCGCCTCCCCCGTCCAGTTTGATCCCGCGGCGATGATCGCGACGACGGAAAAGATCGTCGCGCTCGCGCCGGAACAGATATTCATCACCCACTTCGGCGAACTTACGAACGTGCGTAAAAACGCGGCGCTGCTGACCGAGGGTGTAAAAAAATATGTTGAAATAACGGAGGCCGCGGCCGGCGACAAGGCAAAGATAAAGGCCGGGCTGGCGGAACTTTATAGAGAAACCGCGGAGAAAGAGGGCACCACGCTGCCCGCCGCGACGGTCGAAGAGTCGCTGCGCGTCGATCTCGAGCTCAACGCGCAGGGGTTATCCTGCTGGTACTCAAACAGCCGCAAAAAGTAAAAATAACTGAAAAAACGTGGGTATGGTGAATATACGCATACCCGCGTTTTTCTTTTCTCAGCATTCTCTCAGGATTATCCCCGCCACCGCGCGCGCAAGCAAATCATGCGCCCTCTCGTCGAGATGGACGAAATCGACGCCGCTCGCCGTAACGATCCGCGCCGCGTCCAGAAACAGGCACGCCCTCTCCCCGGCTAGTTCCGCGAACCTATCCGCAAGTTCAAGGCTGACATGGTACGAACGGGCGTCAAAACCAAAATCACTGCCGCCCCAGACACTCTCGCCTAAAGACGCCGGCGAGATTATGAGGATCTTCGCCGCGCCGGAGGTCTCGGCCTTCACGACATCGACGATCCTGCGCAGCCCCGCCGTTATCTCTTTCGCGGAGGCGTGAAACTCCGCCTTACAGTCGTTGGTGCCGAGCATCAGAACGACAAAATCAAGAGGGCGGTGCGAGGCGACACAGGGAGAAATGTAATCTATCCCCGCTCCGCCGGGCCGCGCCGGTTCACGAAAGACGGTGGTGCGCCCGCACAGCCCTTCCTCAACGACGCGCCACCCGGGGCCGAGCAGCCGCTCCAGCCGTCCCGGCCAGCGCACATCAAAGCTGTAACGTCCAAGACCGCCAGCGATGTAACCGTAAGTATTCGAATCGCCAAAACATAGAATGCTCTTCATCGTCCTATTTTAGCACCGAAAGCCGCGGCTTTTTATGCCGCGCATCCGGTACATTTTCAAATTCGCCGCTCTATGTTATTCTTTTTCGTGGTATGGACCTTAATTATTTGTTTTACTTAAACAGCTGTTTTTAATACCGGCGGCGAAGGCCGTGGACGGAGAATGATCATGGTGGAGATCGAAGATTTCAGCGCCGGGCTGATATGCGGGGAGGACACGCTCCTGCTCGGTAACAGCGAACGGAAAAACGCCAGCATCGGCAGGATCATAGAGACGTGGCCGGAGTCCTTTCCCGACCGCGCGCTCATCGTGCTGGACCATAAAGGGCGGCTCTACGAGAGTTTCGCGCGGGAGGCGCTGCTGGCCGACCTCTCAAGCGAGGGGTCTCTCATTCCCGACCTCATCGAACCCTTCATCGCCAACGAAGATATCGGAGTGGGCAGCGAAAATATCGCCTACGTCATACGCCAGGCGGTCTATCAGGAGATAAAATCCCGCGACGCCAACGATAAATTTTTCGACGACCTCGGCAAACTCGTCACCGACAGGATGCTCCTCTACATGCTTGAGACGGCGAAAAACGTCGTCCACAACCTCGCGGCCTGCGCCGGAGCCGAGGGAGAGGAGGGCGTGATCGGCGCCCTGCCGTCGCTGAACCTGTTCCAGATATTCTGCCGCCAGCACCGCTTCATCGAAACATTGATGACCAAGACGATCGGCGGCGAGACGGGGATACTTCCCGTAAAATACCGGCTCAAAGAGGCGGAGGCAGCCAGCGCCTTTATAACCAGGGAGTTTGCCCTCGCAAGGTATATCCTCGAACATGAGCTGCGCTTCCAGAAAAACGGCGACCGCGACGCGCCCCTGCCCTTCGCCGATCTGCTCTCCACAAACGGGGACAACACCAACACCCAGCGCTGCATCAAGATGCAGGCCGACGCAAGCACGGCGGACTTCCGCGCGCTGATAACCCTGATGAGACGCGGCGCGGGACTCTTCCGCAGCCTGAACACCCTAAAGCTCGGCGAATACCTCAGCGCGCCGCAGGGACGGCCGCTCTTCGTCTGCTCCAGCGGCAGCGCCTCGGCGGACCGCGGCTTTGCGCCGCTCCTGATCGCCGCAATCGGCGCGGCGGCGCAAAACACAAAAAGCTCCGCCGTGATACTCATCCCAGAGCTGGACCGCTGGGGACTCCTCAATTACCTCGATAAATTCCGCCAGAGCTGGGACCGCCTCAGCTTCACCTTCGGCTACGACAACTTCTCGCGCCTGTCGCTCGAAAGCAGGACGGAGGACGGCCAGCTGCTGGAAACGCTCTATTCCGCGAGCACCCAGCGCATCTGGCACGCAAGCGAAGAGGAGCGGCTGAACCGCGCCTTCGGCACCTACGTCTCCGCCGCCGACGTCATCTACAGACCGGAGGATCTCAACGAAGAGATACGCGCCGTGGAAAAAGAGGGGCGCGTGACCTACGCCGCCCTCGAAGAACAGCCCCGCCCCGCTCCCGTCAAACGGCGTGTGAGGCTGCGCCGCACGCGCCGCGCGGCAAAACTTTGGATCGCCGAGGGGGCGGAGCGCCATGAGAAACTGACGCTCGCCTCGCTTCTTGAAGAGGGGGAGACGCTTTGAGCCTTACGAAGGGAAAATTACCGCCGCTCTGCGCGAAATACGGGCGTGAACTTAACGGGCAAACCAGCGGCGTCGATCAGATACTGGAGGATTACGCCGCGCTGGACCGCATCGCCGTCGCACTCGCCTCCGAAGAGCAGAACAATGTCGCGCTCACCGGCCCAGCCGGCTGCGGCAAGACGACGACCGTACGCAAGCTCGCGGCGCTCATCGAAGAGGGCCGCTACCGGCGGCTCGCGGGACGGCGCGTCGTCGAACTCAACATTGACCTGATAAACCAGGACCGCAAAAAGAGAGACCTCCGCTTCAAGCACATCCTTGACGAGGCCGAATACTACAACATCATCATCTACGTCGACGAGGCCCACCGCCTAAGCGAAAACTCCGGCCCCTCGAACCTGCTCAACACGCTGAAACCATACATCACCAGCGGCGGGCTCAGCATGCTCATCTCGACGACCTCCGAAGAGTTCCGGCTCTATATCGCCCGCGACCGCGCGATGGAGCGCCGCTTCCAGTCCGTAGAGCTGAAGGAGCCGGACCACGGGCGGCTGCTGGAGATACTTGAACGCGTGGCGCGCGTGCGTTACCCGCGGACCGACATCACCAAAGAGGCGATCGCGGAGACGGCGAGGCTCGCCGCGCTCTGCGCGCCGGAACGTTCCGAACCGGCGCGTTCGCTCGAACTGCTCCACTACGAGGTCTCCGCGGCGCAGATAAACCTGCCGCCCGAAGAATATGCCGAAAAAATCACGGAAGAAGACGCAAGACGCGCCGCCGCCCTCAAGATGGACGGCTATCGGGAAAGAGACTAGACGCCATGCTGAAATCAACCTTTGCAATATACAACGACTACGGACCGGAGGCGAAAAAACGCAGCGCCGAACTCGCTAAAAAGACGCTTGAGCAGATCCACCGCGAATATCTCGAAGCGGTCTTCACCGCCGCCTGCCGCCGCCGTCTCGATATCTGGGACTTCGCGCAGAAATTCATGGAGTCGGATTTCGCCCGTTCACTCGACAGGCCGGAGACGCTGCTTGCGCTGACGATGGACGAGGTATTCCGCGACTTCATGGTCCGCTGCACCCAAAGCGGCGTCGAAATAGAGTCCGTACCAAATGAAAAAACCGGCATGGCCGCCTTCCGCGACATCTCGCCCGAGGCCAAGTGGCTCGTGGAGCTATACTCAAAGTGGCACGCGAAGACCGGCGAAGCGGGCTGTGAAATAGCCGAACGCGCCCCCACCGCGCTGCTCAAAAAGATCCACAAAAAGGCGATGACACACCGCACCGATGAAATAATCGCCCTGCTCATCGAAAACTCCGCCGAGGCGGCAATGATAACTTCAAAGGATTACGAGAGGCTGGAGGGGTTGTAAAAGCAGCCTTCTTATGAGGCGGCTGAGCCGCAAGTCGCGGAAATTTTTAACGACAAAAACTAAATAACATTATAATGGCACCGATAAGAGGCCCCGGCATCTTTACGTTACTAAGATGTCGGGGCCTCTTTATAATTTTCCAGATACCGTCTATTTCAAAAGTTTCTTTGAAGCGGCTGACATACCTTTGTTTAATCTCTCAAGGATCAGATCTATCTCCTCTTTCGTTGTAACAAGCGGCGGCGCGAGGAGGAAGTTGTCTCCCTCCACACCGTCGATCATCCCGCCGGAGGGATAGATTATCAGACCTGCGTTTATACATTCTTTTGTGGCTACGCCCGCGGCGCCAACGCCCTTTTCAAATGGCGCTTTAGTGTCCTTGTCTTTGACTATTTCAACACCGCACATAAACCCCTTGCCACGAACGTCGCCGATGATTGGATTCTCCGCTGCTATCTTACGAACTCCGGAGATCAGATATTCTCCGTTCCTCGCGACATTCTCGATAACCTTATGTTCTTTCATATACCTCATGACCGCAACTACCGCCGCTGCCGCTATCGGATTGCTGTTATAGGTATGGCCGTGCATGAACCCGCCGCTTGTATTACGTATCGTATCCACGATACTGGTGCTCGCGATCATACCTCCGGTAGGAACATAACCGGCCGCCAGCCCCTTCGCCGTGGCAATTATATCGGGGACAACGTTCCAGTTATCAACGGCAAAACCTTTTCCCGTCCTGCCGCATCCTGTCATGACTTCATCGGCAATTAAAAGAACATCATATTTGGTACATATATCGCGGACTATCGGCCAATACTCATCTGGCGGTACCAATGCGCCGACAGTTGAACCGACGATCGGTTCGGCGATAAATGAGGATATATACTGCGGCCCTACGCGTCTTATCTCCTCTTCAAGCCTGTATGCGCAGCGCGTATTGCATGATTCCTGTTTCAACCCAAATGGGCACCTGTAACAATATGTCGCCTCTATTTTGGGAGATTCCTTAAACAGCGGAGAGAATATCCTGCGCCTGGACATCGCCCCTCCTACAGCCATCGTGCCCAGGGTATTCCCATGGAAAGAATTCCAGCGGCCTATCGTCAAAGATTTGCTCGTATAAATCCCGTCTCTGTCGTAGAAATACTGCCTCGCAAGCTTCAGCGCCGACTCAACGGCTTCGCTTCCGCCGCTGACAAACCATACTGTGTCCAGACCCTTTGGGGCGATCTCCGCAACGGCGGCAGCCGCCTCTTCCACAATTGGGAACGACCAGCGCGAGGGATGTCCGAACTCAAGTTTTTTATACTGCTGATTGACCGCCTCAATGACTTCGTCTACGCAATGTCCCAAGTTGGAGACGAGAGCGCCGCTGCATCCATCGATATACTCCTTGCCGTCAGCGTCAAAAATATATATCCCGGCGCCCTTTTCTGCCTTTAAATACTCTGATTTGAAATTACGCGGAAAAGCATGGTTCATAATACTTACGCTCCCTCTTTCTCAATATCAATACGTGCTCTGTCATTCGAAAAAAACTTTTGTGACAGATAAACCGCTATTAAGAGTCCCAGTCCCGCAGCATCAGTGAAACCCTTTGGGTCTATGAGGCAGAACGACGAGGCAAACAGCATCACACGCTCCACCAGTTTTAGATCCCGTTTCCAATATCCGGAAGCCGCGCAGGCAAGTGAGAACGTTCCTAAAATAGCCGTGATGACAAACCGGCAGACAAGCAGCTTAGGAGGATCTCCAATAAAAAGCAGTTCCGGATTATATACAAATGCGTATGGTACGATAAACCCGGCCAGGGCGATCTTAACGGCGTTAACTCCCGTCTTCATCGGATGCGAACCTGCGATGCCGGAAGCGGCAAAGGCCGCCAGCGCCACCGGTGGGGTGATATCCGCCATTATTCCAAAGTAGAGAATGAACAGATGAGCGGCAATATCAGGTACACCAAATTGCTGGATGGCAGGGGCGGCCATGGTAGCCAGGATGATATACTTCGCTGTTGTCGGAAGCCCCATCCCTAATATCATCGAAGCGCACATCGTCAGCAACAGCGTGGGCAGCAGCATGCCGTGCGCCAGATATATTATGCCGTTAGCGATCTTCAGCCCCATACCGCTCAGCGTAACCACGCCTATTATTATTCCGGCACAGCCGCAGGCGATAGCGACACCGATCATAGACCTAGCTCCCGTCTCAAGAGCGTCAAACAAAGTTTTCCTGGTAAACCTAGTATTCTTCCTAAGCATCGCTACCGCAACCGTGGAGATTATACTGATCAGCGCGGAGGTCATTGGCGTATAACCTTTTAGAAGGAGATACACAATAATGACTATTGGGAGAAACAGATGGGCCCCCTCCGCCAAAGTCTGCTTAAGGTCTGGCAGATCTTCTCTAGGTATCCCCTTCAATCCCAGCCGTTTACCCTCCATATGGACCATCACCCAAACACCCGTATAATAGAGAATGGCAGGCAGCGTCGCCGCAACGGCGATCTTCACGTATGCTATCCCCAGGAACTGCGCCATGATGAATGCCGCCGCACCCATTATCGGCGGCATTATCTGGCCTCCTGTAGAGGCCGCCGCCTCCACACCGCCGGCAAACGCCGCCGGATAACCGATTTTTTTCATCAGCGGGATCGTAAAGACACCGGTCGTAACTGTATTTGCCACGGAGCTTCCAGATATGGTCCCGAAAAGGCAGCTCCCAAAAACAGAGACCTTTGCCGGGCCCCCAACTCTATGTCCTGCCAATATGAGAGAAAGGTCTATGAAAAATTTCCCCAACCCTGATTTTTGTAAAAACGCCCCGAAAAGGACGAACATAAAAACAAAGGTTGCGGAAACGCCAAGAGGCAATCCGAAAATACCTTCCGTGGAGATATACATATGACTTATGATTCTTTCCACAGAAAAACCGCGGTGTCCCATGAAACCTGGAATATACGGCCCCACCTTTGCATAGATCAGAAACAGCACCGCCACGACCGTCATAGGTGCCCCGACTACCCGTCTTGTCGCCTCCAATACGAGTAAGACAAGAACACTCCCCAGGACGACATCCTGAATCGTCGCCATACCACCCTGCATCATAATATCATGGTAGTATACCGTGATATAAAGGCAGGCGGCTGCGCTGATTAAAGCTAAAATAACATCTATCGGATCCATTTTTGAGCGTGATTTCTTGGACGTTACCGGATAGAGTAAAAACCCCAGAGACAGAGCAAATGCAAGATGTATGGAGCGTTGTATCTGGGCGGGAAATACGCCAAACGCGGCCGTATAGGTCTGGAAAACCGAGAAGGCTACGCATAGCAGCGATATAAAAATGTTCCACTTCCCCGCAAGTTTTCTAAAGGTAGATTCTTTATCGAACTTTTCGAGCATTTTTTCTGCTGCTGCTTCATTTTCCGTAGCGTTAAAGCTCTTTGTATCAAAGCTCATTATGTTTCTTCCCCCTTCGGAGATCAAAAATAAAAGGGCCCTTCTCTTCCATTTTTATATAAAATAGGACCTCCGCGAAGAACCCTTTTAATTACGTAAGTTACTTTTTTATTTCAAAACACCTTTTTCCATAAAATACCTTTTTGCACCTGGATGCAGAGGAATTGCCACGCCATCCAACGCTGTCTTCAATGACATTCCTTTGGCGGCGGAATGCGCTGTTTTAACCTCGTCAAGATTCTCAAAAAGTGCTTTTGTCATCCCGTAGACAATATCCTCAGGTAATTTTGAATCAACTATCAGCAGTGCCTGAACAGCCACCGTCTCATACGGGGCAGTCTGATATTTGTATGTATTGGCGGGGACGGTCACAGGCGTATAGAAGGGATATTTTTTTACTATATCTTCTCTCAGCTTTCCTCCAACGGGGAGAAGCGTCACCCTGTTCAAAGAATTCAAATCATGGACGATTGCCGCCGGCACGCTTGAGTTTGTATGAAACGCGTCAATATGGCCATCCTTAAAGTGCTCTGAGGATTCGCTGAAGGAGAGGTAAAACGGCTTTAAATCCTTATATGTAATGCCAGCCGTACCCAGTATCTGCCGCAGGGTAACTTCATTGCCGCTGCCTGGCGCACCGACGGAGACGGATCTTCCTTTCAGGTCGGAAATGCTTTTTATACTGCCGTCTCCTTTGGCGATTATGTGGGTCGTATCGGGATATACTCTGCAAATTGCCGTCAAATTGGGATACTTGTTCTTAAACATCTCCATACCATTATACGCATAGTATGTGATGTCGGTTTGTATGAGGGCAACGTCAATGTCGCCCTTTCCAAGAAGATGGGCGTTGTTAACGGAACCATCCGTTGTCTGCACGGTTACATTTATCCCCTTTGAATGTTTATTGATTGTATTCGCGATCGCCCCTCCAAGAGGGAAAAATGTCCCTGCCGTCCCCCCTGTGCCCATGCTTAACTCTTTTGCGTTGGCCGTCATAACTGTCGCGAGGAGAAGGCTGAATACCACGAAACTTAGAAAACCCATCTTCATTTTTCTGTTAAACATTATATATTCCTCCTGTTATGTAATCTTGCCGATAAAAACCTCTGGTAGACGTGATACGGCGCGAAATAATTGATCCTCTGCAATAAAAAATAGACCAGCCCCTCTCAGCTATACAAAAATCAAAGCCACAGCGCACCCTTATCCGCACTTAAGACCCTGTCCCGATATGATTCCATTACGCCGCTTACCTTTTTCTCTTTTCTTTTGAAATTCATCCGCCTGGAGTCGAGCACATCAGACGGGACAAGCAGGCTGATCCGCTTCGACTCTAAATCTATCTCGATCAGGTCTCCGTCTTCAATCAACGCGATCGGGCCGCCTTCCCACGCCTCCGGGGTGATATAACCTACGCACGGCCCCCGTGTCGCACCGGAAAAACGTCCGTCTGTTATCATCGCCACGGATTTCTCAAGCCCCATTCCGATCAGCATCGCCGCCGGGATTGAAAGTTCCCTCATACCGGGACCGCCCTTGGGCCCCTCATACCGCACTACCAGTACGGAACCAGGTTCGATTGAGCTCTCCAGCATATACTTCCTGACGTCTTCCTCAGAGTCAAAAACTACCGCAGGCCCCTTGTGGTAGTACATCGAAGGGTCCACGCCTGTCTTTTTCACGACGGCGCCGTTAGGAGCTAGATTTCCATAAAGTATGGAAAAACAGCCGTTTTCATAAAACTTGCTATCAGGCAGGCGTATCACCTCTGAATTTTCAGCAAAAAAGCCGTCCAGAGAATCACGCACCGTACCTCCCATAACCAGCGGCCGCGTATCGTCTATATGCTGACGGATAATCTCAAGTACCTTCCTGACTCCGCCTGCGCTGTAATAATCCGACAAATTATATTGAGAGGACGGTTTTAGTTTTGTCACCACCGGAACAGAAGACTGGCAGACATCAAAATCATGCAGATTCATCTCTACGTCAAGCGCTTTTGCCAAAGCCATGATATGCAGTACCGCATTTGTTGACCCGCCGGTGGCTGAAACGTATTTGATTCCGTTTTCAATGGACTCTTTATTGACATACGACTTAAACGTTTTCTTTTCTTTAACCAGATCTACAATTCTTTCACCAACATCTTTTGCCTGGCGCATCTTTTGAGCTGAACAGGCAAGCATGGCCGACGAATCAAAGGGAGCTACTCCAACGACCTCCAAAAAAGTTCCCATCGTATTCGCGGTGCCGTACATCGAACAGGTACCGCACGACACGCAAATACCGCTGCGGCGGCGTTCAAATGTCTCTTCGTCAATTTTCCCGCTGTTCCGCTCCCCTATCATCTCTTTTATGTCGCTTGTAACATATGTCCGCCCCTTCTCCACAAAAGGCAGCATCGCGCCTCCGGTCAAGAATATTGTCGGCAAATCGATCCTCGCCGCGGCCAGCAGCATACCGGGAACGATTTTGTCACAAGAACAGAGCATCACTATACCGTCAAAACCATGGGACTTTACCATCGCTTCAATAGAGGAGGCGATCAGATCCCGCTGGGGGAGGATGTAGTGCTGGCCATCTCCCTGGGCGATCCCATCGCACGGAGCAGGTACATTGAACTCTCCAGGATTGCCGCCGGAACATAAAATTCCCTCTCTCACGTAACGGGCAAGTTCGCCGAGAGGTTTATGCCCGGGATTTACATCACTCCAAGAATTGACAATCGCAATTTGCGGCTTCTCTATATCCTTCATGCGATTTCCTAACGCGCTCATCAAACCTATATAGTATGTCTCCGTTATATCTTCGGCATGGCCTCTCTTATTAGGCATCAAAACAGCCCCTCTTCTTTTTAAACTTCCCTGTCCCGGAATTCCGCTCCGAGGAATTCCTCATAGACCTTGATCATCGCGCCCTTACCCTCATTGCCAAGACCTTTACATAATGACATTTGATATATCGCCGTCGCGGCTGAAAGAATGGGCATCGGAACTCTCAGCTGCGCTGAAATCTCACTGGCGGAGACTAAATCCTTGTACGCGTTGTCCATTGCGTAGCCCTCATTAAAAACTCCCGAGAGTATCCTCGGAGCAAAAAACTCCGCCGCCCAGGAGCGTCCGGTACCGCTGGTAACGACCTCGACCGTTTTCTGCGGATCAAGTCCAAGCTTTGCGGCTAAAGCCAAAACCTCCGACAGCGCCGCCGTGTTAATATCAAATAGCAGCTGGTTGATAAGTTTCGCCATCTGTCCTGAGCCTAAACCGCCAAAGTTGATAACCTTATTACTTATCATGTTGAAATAGGGAACTATCTTATCAAAAACACTCTGTTCGCCGCCAAACATTAACGTCAGCTCTCCAGACGCAGCTCTGCTCTCCATACCGGAAACAGGAGCGTCGGCAAATTTGAAGCCCAAAGAGCTTAGGCGGCTCCCAAATTCAAGGGTCTTCATATATGCCGTGGTGCCAAGGTCGACGATAATATTTCTCTTCGCGCCGTCGCCGATCACGCCGCCCTCTCCAAAAAGAACTTTTTCAACTACCCCTGCGCTGGGCAGACTCAAGAAGACGACATCCGCCAATTTTCCAATTTCGGCAGGTGACGACGCGGTCGGAATGCCAAGATTTGATAATTCTGTTAAGATCTCTCTGTTAGCGTCAAAAACCCTTATGTCAGTATCATGTTTGAACATATTCACGGCCATATGCCTGCCCATTTTGCCCAGACCGATAAAACCTATTTTCATCGTTTCTCCCACCTTTTTCTGAGATTAAGATTAGTTTAGGTTTTATATCTCACAAAATCAAACAAGTAGTATTTTGTTTTTTCACAAATATTTATTTGTGGAACGCAAAATTTATATTATAATCTAAACATACCTATTGGTATCTCAATCGATATTATTCATAGTGTGAGGTGTTTTTATTGAACAGCAGCGAAAAAATCTTTATGCTCGTCGTAGAAGAGATGAGCTTTACCAAAGCGGCAAAAAAAACTTTTCTAACCCAACAGTGTATAAGCGAACACATAAAAAAATTAGAACGGGAATACGGCGTATCGTTTTTTGAACGCCGCCCTAAATTAGTACTGACACCAGCCGGTAAATCCATGTACCAAGCTATGCTGCAAATCCAAAATATGAAAAACAGCCTAGAACTGAACCTAAAAGAAATTGCGCGGGGGGCGATGGGAGAGATCAAAATAGGTTCCAACGCTTCACGGGCTCGCGTAATTATGCCCATATTATTTAAAAAGTATCACGAAAAATACCCCCGCGTCACAATTTCGGTATTCTCCGACGACACCTCTGTGATGACTGAGATGCTCATAAACGGTAAGTTAGATATTGTTATCGGCGTGGATGTCGCAAGCAATCCACTTTTTAAAATCACCCCTCTTGCGGACGATCCAGTCTATGTTATTGTTTCCAATAACCTATTAAAGCAATCGTTCGGAGAGAGATACGCAGAATATAAAAAAATCTTTCCTTACGGAGTCAATTTATCCCTATTTGAAAAAATACCATTTGTACGCAACTACCCCACAAGCACAATCAACAGTCTGATCGACAGGCATATAAACCGCTATGACATAAACTTGCAGACCGTATTTTCAATCAGCGACTACGGGACACAGCTGCAGTTGTGCGCCTCCCATCAGGTGGCGGCTTTCATCCCCGCCTTAATATGCCGGACTGTATTAAAATTTAATGATAGAGCGGGAGAGGACGACCATATAAATATATTTCCTATTGAGAATCTTAATGAATCACTGAGAATCGACTGCATAACCCTGAAAAACAGTTATATGCCTCAATATATCCAGGATTTTATCTACTCCATTGAAAACGAGATCAAATCCGAGACCGAATGGCTGAAACAAAATATATAAACTGTGCGTGTGACTCCGCAATCATGACGAATCACGGAGCCACACATTTCCCAGATAATTATTGGCAGGCCAAATATGTCAGCCCGTTGTATATCAGCAGAAAATTCAGGCTGTCCTTCCTGGGGCCATAACCGATATTACCCATTTCAGGATGCGGAGAGAACAGCAGCAGCTTGTGTCCATTGGATTCCGCCTCGGCAAAAGCAGTCTTCCCATGGAGAAGGCTGGCAAATATCTCAGGCGTAAGCGGATTGTACCATCCACGCACCGCGTCTTCCGCCATTTTATTGTCATACATCTCCCAATATGGCTTTATCGGATCGCGTCCGCTGGCAAGGAGGCTCTCAAAACGCGCAAGTGATTTAACATTGCCGCCCTTTATCGTTGTGGACATGTATATTGATTTCGATTCGGCAAATGAGTATGCCCTTTATCATAAGGGCTACTCCACAGAGGCTCTTGCGCGATATTTTCACAGCAAAAGCCGCGTGATAGGAAGTTTTTTCTCCTTTAAGCCGAACAGCTCTGCGGAAAAGGAGCTGCACCGGCAGTTCCCAGAGTCATGGGAGCACAGTTACGACATCTCCTATTTCAAAAGATATCTGAGGTCGGCGTGGGCCAATATCATTGACGAAGAATCCATCGGCAATGTTACGGACAGCAACACAGACGAAAAGGCTTCGCTCTATCACATTCCAGGAGAGGTTGGAATGGACGTATATTTCGCAGAGGGTTTTAGAAAAAAAGAACAAAAAACTTTATAGAGACAACTTCATATATCATCTGACATTTGAAAAGCAGCCGCAGTATGGCAATGAAGGCAGTCGCCATATACTTGAGGCCAATATGCTCACTCTGATTCAACGGCACAGGAAGCAGAAAATGCCCCGAAGAATTTTCAGGACGTTGGTATGCAAAAAACCCCGGCCATAAACCCCTCTTGGCGTTTAGACTGGCAGTGCATTACCGTATTTTTGGCTATCCGCTGAAAATAAGATTTTTCTTACAGACTCGTATTTTTAATATCGTATTAGAAACCTTCACTCTTCTTTTCCATTTTTCGTCAGCGCATATGTCCCGGCTCCTGTGCGAAGTTTTCGTAATAGCCGTTTTTCCTGGAGATATCAACACCGGCTTTTTTTAAAAGCGGTATCCATTTCTCCACCGTCACTTCGTCAAAGCGGCTGGAGGGCAGGGTTATATTCAAACTTGCCACGACTTGGCCGAGGTGGTTAAAAATCGGTACGCCTATGCCCGCCGTATCGTCGCGGCGCTCCTTATAACTCACCCAATATCCGTCTTTTCGGGTTTTATCCAGGATCTCCTCGATTTTTTTTCTGTCCGTCACTGTATACTCCGTCAATTTAGGAAAGCCCGCCGACGATTCCAGCATATCAAGCTCTTTTTTTGTCATACCCGCCATCAAGATATTACCGGAAGCGCCTCCGTGTAAGTAGTTCGTCTCCCCTATCTTTGCCGAATATCTGATCGACAGGTCGCTCTCGACTTTGGCGATGCAGATTTTCTTAAATCCCTTTCTGATAAAAAGGGAAATCGTTTCGTTAGTTTCATCCTTTAGTTTTTCCATGAACGGTCTCGCCAAAGCGACTATGTCTATGGACGAGATGGCGGCGTTTCCCAAATATATCATGCTGGGGCCAAGGGAATAGAGTTTAGATTTCGGGTCCATATCCAGCAGGCCGCAAACGATCAGAGTCGACAAAAACCTGTACAGCGTAGCGGAAGGCAGATCAAGGCGTTCGCTTATCTCCGCGAAATTCAGGCTGTTTTTTTCTCCAAATAATTCCAGTATTTTATAAGCCTTGAATACGGACATAATGACGGACTTTTTATTTCTCAATTCTTCGTTGTGTATGATATCATCTTTATCTTTCAAGAATTATCAGCCCTTCCGTACAAAATATAGTTTTGCCGACATTTTTAAATTATAATGGCATTCCGCCGCTGCTTTCAATTAGCAATTTTTTAAAGATGTCAACACAAAAACCCTTTTGCCAATATAACTCCGTGACTACATATAAGCAAAGGAAAATCCTGCCTGGATAAGGGCCTCTTACCGTTAAATGACATATATGATATCTAATTTGTATTCTTCAACAGCCTCATAAACGCGCTTAGTTCCGCCAATTTTTCAAAGTTTTGCACATCGCCGCATATTTTTCTTATATTCTCTTCTGAGACAGATACCTGCGCCATGTTTTTAAATTTGTCGCATAAATCCATATACCCTACCGGAAGTTCGGGGGCACCCTTAAGATTATATATTGTCTTTTCAAATGAAGTGCCGTTCTTTAGCTCTATACGTATTTTCGCTCCCCGTTTTTTAGGAAATTCAGAGGCGACTTCTTTATCGACATATACATGTATGAGGGAACTTAATTGTGCCCGCCTGTCATCATTAATATTCTCCTCTTTCAAATCGACTATACCAAAGGTACCGTTAATCAGCGCGCTTGCCACACAATAGGGCGTGCTGAATCTCGCCTGCTGTATATCACACGGTGCTCCCGCGGCGCCGGTCAGGTTAAATGCAACCGGATGGGTTCCGATATCGATCCTCTTGACCTCTTCAGCTATTATATTATGCTCGGAGCACAAAGCCACGGTACCTTCGATCGGCGCATGGGTATGCCTGCAGGTAGGGTAAAGTTTTACATATGTATCTTTTATTTCATAATTCTCTCCAAGGCCTTCAAGCATTTTTGCCGCGTCAACATTGTTGTCGGACATCGCTTTAAATAGCCCGCACATGCCGCTAAAAGAGGCCTCCGGCGCTGAAAATCCGTTCTTCGCCATAATCGCGGAGTAGATTCCGGCAAAGGCGGCGTGCCCGACCATCGCCCCCTTAGATGACTGCCCCGAATGGGTTATCTCCATAAGGCCGGAAGCAAACAGTGCCGATAATGACAACGCTTTTGCGGCCTGACACGCATTCAGCCGTAAAAGCGAAGCGGAGACGGCCGCGGCGCCCATCGTCCCGCAAACTGCGGACGGGTGAAAGCCGTTTTCTATCAGCAGCGGAGACATGCTTCTTGCAAAACGGTACGCGACATCATAACCGATAACGACCGCCAGAATGGCATGCCGGCCGTCTATATTTAATTTCTCCGCCAAAGAAAGCGCCGTCGGAATGACGACCGCCCCAGCATGGGCCCCCGCGTTCCTGTGCCCGTCGTCTAATTCCATGGAATGGGCGTAGGCGCAGTTTATGGCCGCCGCCGCCGGGAAAGAGGCGGTCTCCTTTCTCCCCATAATGGTTGAATACCCGCTGTCTCCCATATTTCTTGAGGTATCTATTATCCCGTTGCGATACTCCCAAAGAGACGCGCCTGCCATCGCCGCCGACAAGATGTCTATGATCCTTTCTTTAGCGCACTGGACGATGTCACCCGGCAGATCTTCATATTTTGTCCCAGCGGCAAACTGAGCTAAGGTCTTCGCTATTACTTCCATTTAGACCATCCTTTATTCACGCCCATAGTAAAATATCTGTTATGGCTGCGTTTATTTCAATTTTTCCGCCGTCGCCTTAGCTTCGAAATGATCCAGACGCTCAAACATATCGCAGCCAAGATCCCAGCGTTCCTGCCTGACTGCTTCACCGCGACTCAATGCGTTCATCGCCTCTTTAATTTTTTCCGGAGCAGCCGGTAAAGTGTAAATCCTTACGCCTGTCGCATCATATATCGCGTTGAGCACCGCGACATGTCCGCTTGATTGATACGATTCAGAACATCCGGTGGAATTTTGAGGTCCGTATTCCCGCGGTGTTTCGTTGAAGACTACCTCCGCGTCGTCAGGGATATCGTTTATTGACGGAATACCGGCCCCTGCCATCGTTCCGTGTCTCTTCATATCTTCATAATTTTCCGTAAGAGCAAAACCGACACAATGCGACATCCCGCCGAGGGCCTGTCCCGTTACCGCCAGCCTGTTGCCCACGATACCTATATCTGAGACGATTCGGTAGCGCAGAACTTTCGCCTTGCCGATTTTCACATCCACCTCTACTTCGGCCAGATTCAGAATAAAATTCTGTCCGACACTGTCAAAACCATGTCCGGTATTTTTATCGATATGTCCGACGTCAGAGGGCGATTCATATTTTCCAAAGTACTTTGTCGGGATTCCCTCCCGTATCATTTCGGAATAACTGCGGAACGAACCATCCGGCTTACGCATCGCGTCAAGCAGTTTGTCGGCGGCAATTTTTGTAGCCCAGCCGGCCATATGATGAGAACGGCTTGAGGAGGCCGACCCCGTGTTCGGACATGTTCCCGTATCGTTCTGCACAAGATGTATCTGCTCAGGACGCAGGTTGAGTTCCCGAAGACAGCGATAGGTATGGGCAAGCGTACCGATGTCAGCCCCCTGTCCCATCTCCTCCCAGGTGTTGTAGTGCGAAACGCTTCCATCCTCGTTCAGCTCTAGGGCGACCTCCGCGCTGTCGTGCGACTTGCCGACGTGATAGCCGCCAAAACTTACGCCGACTCCGTATTTTTTATCGGCCGTGTTTTTGCGTTTTGCCTCTTCTTTCCACTGCTTATAATATGGGCGCATCAGGTCCAGCATCTCCCTCATGGGATAATTCCTGTATGACATGGAATTTGGGGAAAGGTCTCCTTCACGCGCCGCGTTGATGTACCTGAATTCAAACGGATCTATTCCAGCTTCGGCCGCCAGCATGTCTATAAGGCTTTCACTCGCCATATACGCCTGGGGAGAGCCAAAAGCACGAAAGGCGATACCAAAATTGCCGTTGCTGAAACACATCTGAGAAAGCCCTCTGATATTTGGGACATTATACGGATACCCGAGAAAGCGGATAGTCTTCGTAGTGAGCGTGGTAGAGGCGTCGCTGTACGCTCCGTGATCGATGCCCATATGGAATTCCAGGGCTGTAATCTTTCCGTCTTTATCACAGGCAAGACGCGCGTTAGTGTATGATGCGGAACGTTTGCCGGTGTAATACTGATGTTCCGGATATGACAATGTGAGCGATACCGGCTTGTCAGTCGCCATCGCACAGACGGCAACCAGAGCTGGCATTTGTGCCGACATCGAATAACCGAAGCTGCCGCCGACGGTATTCTGTACCAGCCTGATTTTTCCCTTCGGAAGGCCGATAGAATCCGCCAGGGCCGCTATATTGCCGTACAGATTCTGGCTTTTGCAGTGGATCATCATCACGCCGTCCTCTCCCCAGTATGCCTGGGCAGTGTCCGGTTCGATCGGCAGATGCGGCTGACGGGTGGTCGAGAAACTGCCTTCAACAGAATATTCAGATGTTTTGAATATTTCTCTTGTATCGCCGCCCTTAAACAGCGGCTGTTCTATATAAACGTTAGGCGACTGTTCGTGCACCCTGATGGCGTCCTTTGCCGCCGCCTCCATAAAGGTCAGATAGGCGGGCAGTTCTTCACAAATAACTTTTACCTTTTCCGCCGCCATGCGCGCCTGTTTCCTTGTATGAGCGGCGACCACCGCGACAACGTCACCGTAACGGAATATTTTTTTATCGCATATGATGGGATGATCCAGCCCGTCGCTGTAGTAATGCGGACTTCCGAGAGGGGGTATGATGCGCAGAATATTTGAGCCTTTAACATCGGCCGCGGTTATTACCTTTACGACTCCGGGCATATTTTCAGCTTCGTTATATTCTATGCCGAGGATATTCGCGTGGTGTACTTTCGCCTGTACGACGGCTAAATGCAGCGCTTCGTCCGACATTTGGGCGGCGAAATCTTCGCCGTAATCACATACGCCAAGGACCTTAGCCAGAGACCCGGGACGGGGGTGGCTGGTGCCGTAGATATCGGCCCCCTCTTCGTAATGATAGGTGATGTCCTCCATTGACGCTTCCCCGCGCATCACGGCCGCGGCTGCCATCACCGAATCGACGATTGGTTTATAACCAGTACAGCGGCAGATATTACGGTGCTTATTGAACCAGTCGCGCACCTCCTGGCGTGTCGGATTTGGATTGGCCTGCAGCAGAGCCTTAGCCGACATCAAAAAACCGGGAGTGCAGAATCCGCACTGTACCGCGCCATATGTGATAAATGCCTGCTGGAGCGGATGCAAAGCCTTCGCGGTCCCCATCCCTTCCAGCGTCTCAATGGCCGAATGTTCTTTTATATCCTTAGCTTTTTTTATACAGGAACGGACGACATCGCCGTCGACCAGCACCGAACACGATCCACACTGTCCCGCGTTACAGCCTATTTTTACACTCCGAAGCCCCAGCCTGCGTAAAAGGTCGGCCAACGTATCTCCTTCCTCAAACGTGACAAACTTGAGAGTTCCGTTGATCACAAAATTTCTTTTTATCATGGTGACAAACATCTCCTTCCGTGTTGATGAAAAAGGCCTGAAATAACCAAATTTTCATTTGGGACAGGATACATTTAAGCGTGGCTGTTTTTTATCGTGTAATTTCATCAAGCATGACCATCAGCATTAATTTTGAGTGGCATTTATCCCTCTCTGACATATACGAAGCCATCCATCAGCCTTCTTGCCGTCCGGCCGATCATGGCACAGCTGACATCGATACCGCCCGGGGAATGATCAAGCTCCGCCTCTACCTCCATAATCCCAAACGGGTGCCCGATCCGCAGTTTCTTACATCCGTCGCCGCCGCCAGCCACAATCTTATTCACAAGAGTATTCTCAATGTTGGCGGCCACCATCGTGCATACCGCGCCCGTTCCCATATAGGCCTGTATCATACGCCCCATAGAGAAGAGCCTTCCGATAATATCGATATCCTCTTTTTTTATCTCTTTCCCATCAGGGGTAACGTAATCGACAGGTTCGGTATATATGCCGATCTTAGGCAGCGTTTGACTATTTTTTGCAGCGTCGTCGATATCTTTCGCGAGCCCGATCGTAACTGCCGCCGTACCGCGTATTGTCTCAAGCAGACGTGTTATGTCTTTGCAGTCGGCTCTGGCCTCAAATTCATAAGGCGATTCCGTCCCCTTCAGGCCAAACTGAGAGGCATGAACAAAAACAACCGGATTTGCCGCATCAACGAAGGAATATTCGTATGTTTTGCCGTCAATTTCAATGGTATCCAGCGGTCTGCCGCTTGGCAGTACCACTCCAGACACCGCACCCTGGGGGTGGTTGAACTCCAGCTGTATCTTTGCTCCGGTGCCGGGAACCCCGTCGATAGCGAAGTCCCCCTCAGTAAGCGCCCGTCCGTTTTTTACCGGTACGCGAGCGTTTATGATCTTTTTTGTGTTCACGTTGTATATCCTAACCCTGGTAATCGGCTCAACTGCCTCAACAAGTCCTTCATCAACGGCAAAGGGACCCACCGCGGAAGAAATATTTCCGCAGTTCATCGTCTTCCCAACTACGGGATGATCGACGCTCACCTGACCAAAAAAGTAGTCGACGTCAGCGTCGTCTCTTTCGCTCTTTTTGATTATGGCAACCTTGCTAGTGGATGTGGTCGCACCGCCAAGGCCGTCAATCTGACGAATATCGGGGCTTCCGAAAGCGCTCAAAATCACCCTGTCCCTCAGCGCCTCATCCCGCGGCAGGTCTTTATCATGGAAGAAAAGCGCACGGCTGGTTCCGCCTCTCATAATTACGCACGGTATCCTTGAATTTGGTTTTATCATTTGCAGCAGTCCTCCAAAATCATCATATAATCTTTAAATGTCATCTTTACCGGGTTTCTGTAGTGATAGAATTTCTGATATTGTGTGTAGCTGTCTTGAGCTATCTTTTCAAAATCTTCCACTGAGGGCTTGAAATCTGACATTTTTACAGTGATGCCGACGTCACTGATAAGTTTCTTCAACCCATTGACAACAATTTCTCCGACATCGGCAAGAGGTACGCCGCGCACGTCCAAATCCATGGCCTCCGCAATACGGCGATATTTCTCCATCTGCGCCGGAAAATTAAATTTGGCCACAGACGGCATTACAAGCGCGATAGACAGACCGTGGTTGATATGTAACTGGGGCCCCACATGTCTTCCAATGCAGTGCATATTGCCGCACCCGGTGTTATTGAAGGCAAGTCCACCCATAGCGCTGCCCACTATAAGGTCAAGCGCGGCCTGCCGGTTGCTGCTGTTGCCGTAAACGGCCCGCAGATTGCGGCTTATCAGCCTGACCCCGGAGAGGGAAAGCGCCTCCGTAATCGGATTCGCATTCAGCGCTATGTAAGATTCAAAGCTATGGCTCAGCGCATCGATGCCGCAGCAGGCAATCTGGCCGCGCGGGCAGCTTTCGATGCTGTTTCCATCAAGGAAAGTAACTTTTGCCGCCCCCAATATGCGGTGTCCCACGGTGAATTTAACGTTCTTTTCTTCGTCGTGCACCACCGCCATATTTGTTACTTCAGCGGAGGTTCCCGCCGTCGTCGGTATTGTAAAAAGCGTCGTCGGCGGTATCGAGTATTTCTCGTATCCGGCCCAATCAGGCCCCTTACCGCCGTTTGTAGCGAGGACGCCAGCCAGTTTGCAGATGTCGATAACGCTGCCGCCGCCAACCGCGATCATTAAATTACAGGCATTTTTCAGCAGTATCCCGCAGACAGTGTCGACATTACGCAGCGGAGCCTCTTCTTCCGCCTCATTCCATACGAGATAGGGGCATCCGCTCTTTTTAACATAGTCGATGCAGTTCGCATAAAACTCCGTTTTGCTGACGTTTGGGTCGGAAACGATCAGAATTTTTTCGCCGCCGCAGGCTTTTATCTCCTCGGGAAGCTGTTCTATACAGTTCGTTCCCACGACCATTCTTGTATGAGTCTCATAACAGGTGTTTTTCTGGTGATAGAACATGAGGTATCTCCTTTACTCACAAGCCTGTCTTCTGCCTCACATGAGCACGCTCGGGAGCCATGTGACCATCGGCGCTGTGACGCAGACGATAAACAAACCTACGAGCATAACGCAGAAAAAGGGCATTATATTTCTGATAACATCCGGGATCTCTACTTCGAATATACGTCCGGCTATATATAACGACGCCGCCATTGGAGGGGTGATCATCCCTATCGCCAGATTGGCTACCGTCATGGCGCCAAAGAATACGGGGTCTATGCCGAACTTCAAGGCTATCGGGTGAAGGATCGGGGCAAGCATGACGATGGCTGATGATCCGTTCTCGATCATACCCGCAAAGATATAGATAATATTTACCACAAGCAGGAACTGCCAGGGAGCGCTGAGATTCTGCACCGCCATCGCGGCGAGACGCTCGGGAATCTGTTCTCTGGTAAGGACGAAGCTGAGACATGATACGTTGCCGATTATAATTATTATCGTCGCCGCCGCAACGCCGCTGGTAAGCAATATCCGGGGCAGGTCTCTGACCTTAATACTCTTGCTCCATAACATCCCCACCAGCAATGCGTAAAATACTGCGGCACCACCGGCTTCCGTAGGGGTAAATATCCCGGAATATATGCCTCCCAGTATAATCACCGGGGTGACCAGGGCCGGAATCGAAACGACAAGATTTTTAGCGAGAGCCTCAAGGGAGAAGGGAATAACCGTTCCATAATTGTATTTCTTACATATATAGAACTCATATACCATCAGGCAGAGACCGAATATAACCCCCGGCCATACGCCGGCTAAAAGAAGTTCTCCGACGGAGGTATTAGTTGTAACTCCATAGACGACCATCGTGATACTCGGCGGTATCAGCGAACCGAGGGGACCAGCAGCGGCGACCGAGCAGGCGCTGAATACCGGGGGATAACCGTCCTCTTTCATCCCCTTAGCCATTACTGAAGAGATGGCGGAGGTCGTCGCCGGGCCGGAACCTGAGACGGCGCCGAAGAACATACAGGCGAGCGTCGCGATGATCGCCATAGATCCCCGCATCGAGCCGGCCAGCGACTTCGCAAGATTTACCAGCGCCTGAGAAATTTTTCCCTCATACATGAGATCCCCGGCCAATATGAAGAGCGGTATCGCTATCAGCTCGAAAGAATTTATGCCGTTGAATGTCCGCTGCGCAAGAACTATCAAGTAGCGCAGATTGTCCGTATAGAAAAAATAGGAGACGGCTGTAAGCCCCAATGAAAAAGCTATCGGCAGGCCGACAAGCAAAAACACGACCAGACAGAGAACGAGAAATGCACCTATACTCATCTATAATCACCTCAATATTTCTTGGAAAGATTTTTTATTGTCACGGACGTGTTTTTTAGCTCAAAGAGAAACATCGACAAAAAACCAACGGGAAGGATTATATAGACATATAAAATGGGCATTCTCACCGTGAGACACGAGGTGCCGATACTGTTCAGGCAAAAGAACACAGTCTGCTTAAAGATGACGGCGAAAAAAAACAGCGCCAAAATTTGAGCGAACAGCTTTACGGAATTTTTCAGCAGAGGCCTGCGCTCAAGAAGATATGGCATTATATCGACCGCCAAATGCTGCCTGTCATGCGTCGCCTTAGCACTTGCCACCATCGTGAGCCAGACAAAATTGTACCGGCAAAACTCTTCGCTCCACGGTGCCGGAAGATGGAGCGCAAATCTATTGATTATTTGGAACCCGATCAGCAGACACATACTGCCCATTAGAACCCACGTCAGAAAATTTATTACCTTATACCACTTTTCAAGGATACACCAAGCCATATACGTCAGCTCCTCTTGTGTTATTGTGTTGACGTTTAACAAAACTACTCGGCTGTAAGATCAGAGTCCGATCTGAATTGACTGTAATATGATAAGGCGGTGTCTGCATATAACATCATGCAGACACCATAACACTGATGTTATCACTGTTTTTGTATTCTATTGAAGATCTCCATAACAGCGGAAAACTGCGGGGCCTTATATACCGGGGCGCAGACATCTTTCCATTTTTCGAGCTCAGCCTTATTGAGTTCTATCACCTTGCCGCCGCCTTTGACGAAGCCATCATACGATGTTTGGGTATCTTTCACGTGATAGGCTCTCTCCGCCTTTGTCGCGCCAAGCGCCGCGCGCTCGATTATATCCTGCTGTTCCGGGGTAAGCGACTTCCATAGCTGCATGCTCATTATGAAAGGCTGTGTGTTGAAGTTCATGTTGATTTTCGTAAAATACTTGCCCACTTCAAACATTTTAGAGGCATAAATATTATTTATCGTCTGAGTTTGAGCGTCTACCGTCCCCAACTGCAGCGCTGAATAGACCTCGCCGAACGACATCGGCGTCGTGACTGTGCCAAGCGCTTTGCTCAGAGCCGCATAGCTGGGGCCTTCCTGGATTCTAAGTTTTTTCCCCTTGATATCTTCGGGCGTGCGTATCGGCATTCTTGAATGTACCTCGGCAAGACCGTTCCTCCAAAACGCCAACACCTTTATCCCCTTAGACTCCACAGAGGCTTTTAATTCGTCGCCGATCGGCCCGTCAAGAACTTTGTCCGAATGATCCCAATCCCTGAAACAATACGGCATTGTCAAAACGCCGAACTTCGGTGAATAGGCCTCGAGGATGATCGAAAACACGGACGCGAAGTCCATCGTACCCATAGAGCAGCTCTCCGCCAACGCGGATGCCTTTCCCATCGTTCCGTTGGAAAAGATTGTAACTTCCATTTCGCCCTTGGAATATTCTTTGACTAATTTGGCAAATTCCACCGCGCCGATGTGATAAGGATGTATTTCCGGCTGTTCGTGCGCCAGCTGAAGCTTCATCACAGCCTCGGCCTGGTTCGCGGTGATTCCCCAAAATGCTATGCACAAAGCACAGCAAAACATAAAAACACTTTTTTTCATTTTTACCCTCCTAAACATCTACGTGCTCTCATTAAAAATACTGACGACGCTCCCCCATCCTGCAAGATAAAAATAATACTCTAACGTCCTCTTTCCTCTAATCACCACCTTATTTTCTCACTATACGGAATAAATTTCGTATTTTGATAATAAAAATACTAGCATCAATACACGAGGCTGTCAACGTAGCACAACGCACATTAGTAATTCATTTTCGAATATTCTTATATATGGAAGATAACTTCAGAAGGTCTTATCTATTTTTGCATAATATAGAAAAGGCTATTCTGTAATATTACAAAAGTAATAATTCAGAATAGCCTAAAGAAGTTTAATTATTGAACCTATCGGCAAAACAGCCTATGAAAGATTAGAATGATTTAATATTTTTATCATAAGAAAACTACGGAACTGCAGCACCGCCTTCATCTCATACCTGGCCGCCCGCAAACCTAGCTCCGTCCCTTAAACTCCGGCCGCCTCTTTTCAAAGAAGGCTCTTACACCCTCTTTGCAGTCTTCGCCGATTATCAGGGCGGCCTGGATGTCTTCTTCGGCGCGAAGGATATCTTCCAGCTCTTTGCCGCCGTTCAGCAGTTTTTTAGTCTGCGCGAGCGCCAGCGGCGGCTGTTTCGCGAGGCGCGCGGCGAGGGCGGCGGTCTTTTCGCGCAGATCCGCCTCCTCGGCGAGTTCGGTCACGAGGCCAAGCGCCTGCGCCTCTTCGGCGGAGAGCGTCGCCGGCAGCATCATCAGCCTTTTTGCCGTGTGCGGCCCGACGAGGCGCGGCAGCAGGAGGTTCCCGCCGCAGTCGGATATGAGGCCGATCGAGGAGAAGGCCTGCGTGAATTTGGCCCTCTTCGATGCGCAGATGAAATCACAGGCAAGGGCGATGTTGAAGCCCGCGCCGGCGGCCGCACCGCCGACCATTGCGATGAAGGGCCTCCGCGAGCGCATCACCGCCGCCGTGATCTCTCCCGCGGCACGTACGTATTCGCGCGCCGCCTCATAGTCAGAGAGTTCGAGTATCGTGCGCAGGTCGCCGCCCGCGCAGAAGGCCTTCCCCTCCCCGGCAAGCACGACGACGCGGACGTCGTCGTCGGCCTCACATTCAGCAAGCGCCTGTTTCAGCGCGGCGCACAGTTCGGCGGTCAGGGAATTGAGAGATCCGGGGCGGTTCATCGTCACCCAGGCGACCGCTCCCTCTTTTTTTACGGCGACGATCTTATCCTGCATAATTTTCACTCCTATTGCTCAAAGGTCCCTTTAACAAGCGGCCTGCCTCCCGACATCATCTTTCTGCCGCGGGCGAAGAGCGTATCAAGCTCGAGGCTGCCGGCATCCATCAGGATCAGGTCCGCGTCACAGCCCTCTTTTATATGCCCCTTGCCGGACAGTTTGCAATGATCGGCGGCGGTCGTCGAGACGACGCGCACGGCGTCTTCAAAGAGGATATCATAATTTTTAACGGTGCTGCGGAATGTTTCAAATATCGAGGTTACGCGTCCGATGGTGAGCCCCGCGAAATCCCCCGCCTCGTCAAAGAACGGCATCGAGCCTTGGCCGTCTGAGGAGAATGAGATACGCCGCGCCGGCACACCCGCGGCAAGCAGTTCCGACAGGGCGCGGCCGCATTCTACCTCTCCCTCATCGAGAAATTGCGGCGTCGTACTGGTCGTGAGATCTACATAGCCGCCCATCGCCCCGTAACGGCAGGCCTCCTTGAAGAGTTCCGGGTTGCGGTTCATGTGGGTGGGAATGAACTGCGACGGCGGTATCTCCGTCTTGGCGGCCCGGAAAAGGTAGTCGAGCCCCGAAGGAGCGTCCCCCAGATGGACGTTGACGACGCCGGCTTTGCCGGAGAGCATGCCCCCTACGCGCGCGGCGGCCGCGAGCCGCATGAATTCCTCAAATGTCGGCTGTGAGGAGCGATGGTCGGAGAGCGCCACTTCGCCGACGCCGATGAAGGGCTCGATCAGCGCTATGTCGTCGCGCACGCCGCCGCAGAGGCTCTTGACGGGAAGCTGATAGGAGCCGGTCATAGCCCAGGCGCTCATGCCCTCCGCGCGTATCGCGTTCGTCTTCGCGATCAGCGCCCCCGCGCTTCGCGTCACGTCGTCGGTGCCGAGCAGGCCTATGACAGTAGTCACGCCGCCCTTTATCATGTCCGACAACGCAAGCTCGGGAGTGCGCGTGGCAAAACCTCCCTCGCCTCCGCCGCCTGTGACGTGCACATGGCCGTCGACGATGCCCGGGATCATGATTTTCCCGGCGGCATCGATTATTTCAAGGTCCGGCAGCGTCTTTTCGGCGGGGAAATCTTTACCGAGCCAGGCGATTTTATCATGGGATATCAGAATGGATGAGATTCCAAGCGGTTCGGGTGCAAAAACATCTGCGTTTTTGATAAGTACAAACATTTTTCATACCTCTTTTGCTTTTTTGTTTTTATTATATAATATAAACTATCAGTTCGCATACGATATTTAAAAAATATCACACATCACAATGGAGGGATTACGTCATGGCACAAAACAGAACCCGGTGGATACCGGATACCTACATCATCATCTTTTTCGTCGTTCTTTTCGCCGCGCTTTTGACATGGGCCGTACCGGTGGGAAAGTTTGAGACGCACGAGATCAAGTACACTATGGGCAGCACCGAAAAGAGCCGCAACGTGCTCGTGCCGGAGTCGTTCCGGTATGAGCTCGACAAGGAGGGCAAGCCTGTCGTTAAAGGCGTCAGACTTTTTGAACCTTACGGCGAGACGGGCATACTCAATTACGCCTTTGAGGGCCTCGTATCCGGCGACAAGTGGGGCTCGGCGGTAGGCGTCGTAGCCTTCATCCTCATCGTCGGGGGAGCTTTCGGCATCGTGCTTCGTACCGGCGCGGTCGAATCGGGGATGAAGCGCATGATAAAGAAGACAAAGGGGATGGACACGCTGATAATCCCCGTGCTTTTCTTTCTTTTCTCGCTCGGAGGCGCGGTCTTCGGGATGGGAGAGGAGGCGATCCCCTTTGTCTTCATCGTCGTGCCTGTGGTGATCGCGCTCGGCTATGACTCGATAGTGGCGGTAATGATCACTTACTGCGCCACGCAGATAGGTTTCGGCGCTTCGTGGATGAACCCGTTCAGCGTCGCGATCGCGCAGGGCATCGCGCAGATTCCGGTGCTCTCCGGCTCCGGCTTCCGTCTCTTTATGTGGTTCTTCTTCACGCTGCTCGGCACGCTTTACACCTGGCGCTACGCCGTAAAGATCAGGAAGAATCCCGACCTTTCGCCCGTCCGCGCCTCCGACCAATATTTCCGTGACGAGCTCGCGGCGGCCGGCGATACCGATGAAAAATTCGGTACGGGAGACATCCTCGTAATCCTCACGATCACGCTCGGCATGGTCTGGACCATCTGGGGCGTCGTTGAAAAGGGGTATTACATACCGGAGATAGCCTCGCAGTTCTTCGTTATGGGGCTCGTCTCCGGCGTTATCGGCGTCGTGTTCAAGCTCAACGGCATGAAGGTCAACGATATCGCCGTATCCTTCAGGGCCGGGGCCTCAGACCTTCTGGGCGCGGCGATCGTCGTCGGCATGGCGAAGGGAATCATCCTCGTCCTCGGCGGCGACTCCCCTACTGAGCCGACTGTGCTCAATACGGTGCTTCACAACGTCGGGCTCATGATATCGGGGCTCTCGCCGGTCATATCCGCTTGGCTGATGTACCTCTTCCAGTCAATCTTCAACTTCTTCGTCGTCTCCGGCTCCGGGCAGGCGGCGCTGACGATGCCGCTGATGGCCCCGCTAGCGGACATCGCAGGCGTGACACGCCAGGTTGCTGTGCTCGCCTTCCAGCTCGGCGACGGATTCACGAACCTCATCGTCCCGACCTCCGCGGTCATGATGGCCTCGATCGGCGCGGCCCGCATCGACTGGGCCACCTGGGCGAAGTGGCAGATCAAGTTCCAGGGAGTGCTCTTCCTTTTCGGTTCTATATTCGTTATCGCCGCCGTCATGATCGGATTCAACTGATACGAAACTTTGTCTCTTCGTCAAGGAGCCTTTCTTTACGAAAGGCTCCTTTTTAATGACTTTAATTCTTAATAAAACTAGGCATCTTGCAATAAACACGAATAAAATCATAACAATATGCTTATATTTACAATAAGATATGCTCAAAAAAGCATAGCTCGCTTTCTTGACTGTCGTTACCTCCGGTGCTATATTTTCCATAAGGCAAGGTATCTATTATTAACTATTTAGAGAGGTGATTTTTTATGCTGACGTTTTTTATTGCGCTGCTTACCTTGGTTGCCGGGTTCATGACATATTCGTTTTTTGTGGAAAAACTCCTGCCGCCTGACGACAGAGAGACTCCCGCCATCGCCCATCCTGACGGAGTCGACTACCTGCCGCTTCCGCTGTGGAAGTCCTTCCTCATCCAGCTGCTGAACATCGCCGGGCTGGGACCGATTTTCGGGGCCCTATCCGGCGCCCTGTGGGGACCGGTCGTCTATTTTTGGATCGTATTTGGAACGATTTTTGCCGGAGGCGTGCACGATTATTTCTCGGGGATGCTCTCCGAACGCCATAACGGGGCGAGCATATCCGAGATCGTCGGCATCTACCTGGGACCGCAGATGAAGACGGTGATGCGCGTCTTCGCGGTGGTGCTGCTCATACTGGTCGGGACCACATTCTCGACGGGACCGGCCGGACTTCTCGCGCTTCTCACCCCCGCCTCCCTCAACGTAACCTTCTGGCTCGCGATCATCCTCGTCTATTATTTCCTCGCCACGCTCCTGCCCATAGATAAGATCATCGGGCGTTTTTACCCCTTCTTCGGCGCGGCGCTGATCGTCATGTGCGTGGGAGTCGGCGGCGGCCTTGTGGTACGGGGATATAATCTGCCTGAGATGTGGGACGGCTTTGCCAACCTGCATCCGCGCGCGCTGCCTATATGGCCGCTGATGTTCATCACCGTCGCCTGCGGCGCCATCTCCGGCTTTCACGCGACACAGTCGCCGATGATGGCACGCTGCATCACGAACGAGTATCAGGGACGCAAAGTATTCTACGGAGCGATGGTCGCCGAGGGCGTGATCGCGATGATATGGGCCGCGGCCGGCGTCAGCGTCTATAACGGCACGCAGGGGCTCTGGGACGCGACGACGAGCCTCGCCGGGCAGTCGGCGCTCGTCTATGATATCTGCATAAGGGTGCTTGGCCCGGTGGGCGGCGTGCTCGCAATGATCGGCGTCATCGTCTGCCCGATAACCTCCGGCGACACCGCCTTCCGTTCCGCGCGCCTCACCCTTGCCGACTGGTTTGACATCGATCAGAAGCCGCGCGTGAAACGCCTGCTTCTCTCCGTGCCGCTCCTTCTCTGCGGCGCCCTGCTCTCAAACATGAACTTCCAGGTCGTCTGGCGCTATTTCTCCTGGTCCAATCAGACCCTCGCGATGATCGCCCTCTGGGCGGCGGCGGTATTCCTCTGCAAGGCGCGCCACAATTTCTGGCCGCTGGCGATACCGGCGACCTTCATGTCGGCGGTATCCAGCACATATATCCTTGTGGCCCCCGAGGGCTTTGGACCAGCCATCTCCAGGATGGTTTCCGGCGAAGCTCTCACAGGAGCGGCGGCCCTCAAGGCGGCCTCCGCGGTCGGCTACCCGGCGGGGATCGCCTTCGCCGCGCTATGCTTTGCCGCCTTCTGGTTCAAATGCGTGCGCCCCAACGCCGCAAAATAACGGACGATGACATACCCAAGCAAAATAAGAAGAACACCAGATCCCGGCTCGTTATTTGAGCCGGGATCTTTTACAGGCAATCATGTTCGTTTGCCCGATAATTCCGTTAAATTTTTACCAAGCCGTAGTTTTTACGCTTTCGCCCGCACACTTAAACAGGTAGTCTTAAATGGAAATCATAATACTGCCAACAGGGGTGAATAACATGATCGACAAAAGAGCGTCAGCAGACCATGAAATAACGGGACTCATCGCGGAACGCTGGAGTCCGCGCGCATTCTCCGACAGAACGATAGAGAGCGATAAGGTACTTTCCCTCTTCGAGGCGGCGCGCTGGGCGCCCTCCGCGTTCAACGAACAGCCGTGGCGCTTCATCACGGCCTCTAAAGGCAACCCGCCGGAGTTTGAAAAGATGCTCTCCTGCCTTGCGGATTCCAATCAGGTATGGGCAAAGCGGGCACAGCTTCTGATGATCCTCGTGGTGAAAAACAGCTTCGATTACAATAATAAACCGAACCGCTGGGCGATGCACGACTGCGGCCTGGCGCTGGAGAACCTTCTGCTGGAAGCCGCGGCGCAGGGGCTTCAGGGACACCCGATGGCAGGCTTCTCAACGGAGGCCGTGCGCGAGTATTACGGCGTCCCCGACGGTTACGAACCGCTGGTGGCCATCGCCGTCGGCTACGTGGGAGAACCCTCCCTGCTGGAGGGCGAACTCAAAGAGCGCGAACTTGAAAAGCGGGAGCGGCTTCCCCTGGACAGCTTCGTCTTTGAAGGCAAATGGCAGCAGCCGCGCGAAAAATAGCTCTCCAAACGACGGAACGGACACATCAGGGACGCGGCCACGCGCGTCCCTTTTTGTATTTAGAGCTGCACTTGAGTATAATATAGAAAACATGATCTGTTGATGGAAGGTGAGAATGAATGAAGATAATGAAAACAGCCCTTACCGTGTTGGCGCTGCTCATCATCTCCGTCCCGCTGCCGGCGGAGGCGCTCATTTCCCGCGCGGAGGCGAAACGTATCTGGAACAAAGTGGCGGAGCCGACGGCTTTGACCGCGCTGCCTTTTTATATAAAAGATGAAGAGACCCCCAACGCCTGGGTCACGAACGGCGAATCTGTTACGGTGACCACCGGGCTGCTCAATATGCTGGACACCGAAGCGGAGCTTTACGCCGTATTCGCTCATGAGGCGGGACACGTCAGGCTGAACCATATGCATAAGAGCGCCTCGCGCGGCGCCGGACTCTCGATCGCCGCGGCGATCCTCGGACAGCTGTTAGGCGGGGACCTGGCCGGCACCGCCGTCAACGTCGGCGCAAACCTCGTAAACTCCGGCTGGAGCCGCGAACAGGAGATCGAGGCCGACGACTACTCCGTGGAACTCGCCGTTAAAAACGGAGAGGACCCCGTCGGCATGTACAGCGCGATCAGCAAACTCGCCAAGGTGAACAACACCCAACCGAGCGGATTCAACTCGCACCCCCCTGACGACCGCCGCCTTCTCCATATCAAAAACAAGATCCTCGAGCTGAAGCCCGGCGCCAGGTTCCCGAAATAAAAGGCCGCCAGCTGGATACCGCGCCTGATTCTCATACAGCAAGCGCAGCGCTCCCCGTCACAGGCGGGGAGCGCTTTTTATTATCTTTATCGCCGCGGCGTATAAAGACGCGGCCGGCATATCAGATCAGGCTTTTACGTAGGAACAGACATACTGCACCGGGACATAGCAGCGGAAGCCGAACTTGCTGTTCGCCGGTATATTGAAGGACTCGCCCGCCTTAAGCTCCTGCCACTCCTTTGAACCGGGAAGGAGCACCTGGCAGACGCCGTCGGTGAGATCCATGATCTCGGCGTCGCCCGTTCCGAACTCGTACTCGCCGGGGAGAAAGAGCCCGAGCGTCTTGCGGTCGCCGTTTGCCAGATAAACAGTGTGGCTGACCACTTTCCCGTCAAAATATACGTTAGCCTTGGCTATAGCTGTTACATTCTCCAACTTTTCGATCATTACAAAGCCCTCCTGAAGGTTTTTTACCGATCGACAGAATATGTCCGGCAGCTCATCGCCTTTGCCCGGCCGGCCAAATACGCCGTCCCCCGCGATACCGGCGGACGGCAGCACCGGCCATAAAAGACATATTTGACCAACGGCTTACGATAAATAATAGTGTTCTTTTTGGCATAAGTCCAGTAAAATAAATAATCATAACTGCCAATATCAAAGCAGACGAGGGAAGGCTTCGGAATGTCCTTTTATTATATATTTCAAAACGGAAAAATAATCCTCAAAGAAAACGGCGCGATACCGGAAGCGACAGACGCGGGGAAGTTCAGGAAGAACTTCCTCAACAGCGGCTGCGTAGATAAAGAAGACAACGCGGCGTGCGCGGCAGACGCATCCGCAGGCTTGCCCCCTGAAGAAATCTATGATGTCCGCGCTGGGCGCGGACAGGGGGCGGCGTGCGTCGGGGACCGCTGGGCGGAGCTCGATACGGAGGCGGCGCTGCCCGAGGGCTTCGCCGCCTGCGAACGGCGCGGCTGCTGGACGGCGGTCGGCGAGGAACAATTCTTCCGCATCGGCAAGGCCTTCCACATCATGGACTGGCAGAGACTCCATAAACACTGCGGCAGATGCGGCGCGGCGAACCTCTTCGATCCGGCGGAGGGCGCTATGAGATGCCCCTCGTGCGGGGAACTATTTTACCCCGTCATCTCGCCGGCGATCATCGTCTGCGTCGAGAAAGAGGGGAAAATCCTTCTCGGACACGGCGTCAACTTCCCCGCGGGGCGCTACAGCGTGCTTGCGGGCTTCGTCGAGCCGGGAGAGAGCCTTGAAGAGTGCGTCGCGCGCGAGGTCTACGAGGAATCGCGGATACGAGTCAAGAACATAAGATACTTCAACAGCCAGCCCTGGCCATTCCCGCGTTCGCTGATGCTCGGCTTTGTCGCCGAATGGGAATCGGGGGACATCTGCCCGGACACCACGGAAGTCACCGACGTCCGCTGGTTCGCCCCCGGTGAAATCCCCGAATACTACCGCGGCATCAGCATCTCCGCAAAACTCATAGAGGATTTTATAAAAAGACATACAAAATACTGATGCATTGTAAAGCAATATTGAGAAAATAAAAGGGGAAGGTGTGTGATAAGATGTTTGGCTCAAAAGGACTCATTGAAATATACACCGGAGATGGAAAAGGCAAGACTACCGCCGCCCTCGGGCTGGCGCTGCGCGCCTGCGGCCACGGCGCGCGCGTCGCGATAGTGCAGTTCATGAAGGGCTGGGCACAGTATGGCGAGCTGGCCGCCGTCAAGCATCTGCCAAATGTGACTCTCGTCCACACCGGCCGTGACAAATGCATCTTCCGCGGCGACGAAACGGCAGAAGACTTCACAGAGGCGTCGCGCGGTCTGAAAGAGGCCGAAAAGTTCATCGCCTCCGGTGAATATGACCTCGTTATACTCGACGAGATCAACGTCGCGATAGACTTCGGACTCATCGACGCCGACGACGTAGCGGAGCTGATCGGCCGTAAACCTGAAAAAACAGAGATCGTTCTCACAGGGAGAAACGCGCCGAAATCACTGCTCGAAATGGCAGATCTCGTCAGCGAGATAAAAGAGATCAAGCATCCATACCGCAGCGGCGTCAGCGCGCGCAAAGGCGTCGAATATTAAGAAAAATTCCGTTTTTAAACTTGACAAAATTAGAGAATGGCGTTAAACTAAAATAGTTTTAAATAACTATGTAGGTTTTGGGAATTAAACCAAGAAATAGGGCATAAAAACCACAAGGAGGAAAACTGATCATGTCAACCACACAGGAAAATTTCGCAACCGCTTTCGCGGGAGAATCACAGGCCAACCGTAAGTACCTTATGTTCGCCGAGCAGGCGGAAAAGGACGGATTTGCCGGCATAGCGAAGCTCTTCCGCGCCACCGCGGCGGCGGAGACCATTCACGCTTTCGCTGAATTCAAGGCAAAGGGCGGCGTGGGCACAACGGCGGACAACCTTCAGGCCGGTATTGACGGAGAGACCTATGAATTCTCCGAGATGTATCCCCCGATGATCGAACAGGCAAAGGCCGAGGGCAACAAAGAAGCAGCCCGTATCTTCCACTATGCCAACGAAGCAGAAAAGGTACATGCGAAGCTCTACAAAGAGGCGCTTGCCGATATGAGCAATACCGATTCCGATTACTATCTCTGCCCCATCTGCGGATTCATCCACAAGGGCGAAACAAGCAGCCCCTGCCCCATTTGCGGAGCAAAACCCTCGATCTTCCAGAAATTCTAAAAACAAAAAAGCGGTGCATCCGGCCGCCTTGCAAAGATATAAGAGAGGCCTTCGATCGTTGTTCAAAGGCCTCTCTTCATTTTTATTTTACGGCGGCCCCCTAAAAACCGACCCTTCTCGAAGGGCCGATCGGCAGCGCCGGGCGGTCACGGTAATCGTTCTCGGCGGCGCTATGCCCGCGCCGCGGATACCATTTTGACTTTCTCTCCGGCGCGCCGAAATTATCGGCGGAGCCGATGACGAGGCGCCCGAATTCGCGGTTCAGGGAGTCGGTGACGGCGGCCGCCAGCAGGAACTTCCCCTCCCGCGCCTCAGGCCGCCCCTCCTCATCAAACAGAAGCTGCTGCACGCCGCAGCTGACATCGGTAAAGTCATCGAGGACCACCCCCGCCTTCTTATAGGCGCAGCCTTCTCTGTAGATGCCGGCAAGCATATCCCTGGCCGCAGATAAAAAATCACAGTCAAGCGAACGGGGAGACGAAAAAGAGCGCGCGTCTTCGCGCGCGTAGAAATTATCCGTGCGGAAACGGCTCGTCGTTATGTATACCCCCATGCGCGAGGCGCGTTGCTTCGCGGCCCGCAGCTGCCGCGCGGCACAGAGCGTAAAATATGATACCGCCTCCAGCAGTTCGCCGTAAGAGAATACCGCCTCGCCAAAAGAACGGGAGACCTGTATGGACTTAGGCGCGCGCCGACCTCCCGCGAGCGGATAGACCGGATAGCCGCGCAGCTCCCAGGCCGTATAAAGAGCGTTTACAGAAAAATCCCGTTTAAGAAGCAGATCGTCCGCCGATACAAAATCCGCGGCGGTCAAGATCCGGTGATAGAGATTGAGGCGCTTTGCCATACGCCTCCCGACTCCCCATATATCGCCGACCTCAAACTGCGCCATCCACCGCGGATCGGCATAAGAGTCCCGCTTCAGCCAAAAGACCCCGCTATCAGAATGCTTCGCGCAGTGCGACGCCAGCTTTGCCAGCGTCTTCGTGGAAGATATCCCCACCGATACGGGGATCGAACAATGCCGCCAGATATCCTTCCGCAGCTCCATGCAATAGGCGGCGGGGTCCTTTATTGATGGTATCGCGAGATTTATAAAAGCCTCATCTATCGAATAGACCTCCGTGACATCGCTGAAACACGCAAGACGCGACATTACCTCGGCGGAGATCTTGTTATAAAGAGAAAGGCGGCCGCTGAGCACCGCCGCGCCGGCGCGTTCCAACAGCCCCCTGACCTTGAAATAGGGCTCACCCATCGGCACGCCCATAGCCTTCACTTCGTTGGAACGCGCAACGATACATCCGTCGTTGCCGCTCAGGACGACCACCGGCCTGTCAATAAGCGCCGGATTTTCACGCCGTTCGCAGGAGACAAAGAAATTATTGCAGTCGCAAAGCCCGATGGCACGCGAAGCCATATCCTCCATGTAACATCTTCTCCTTTATAAAAACTTTTAATATACTATATTTAAAAACAACCATAATGTCAACTATAAGTAAACTATAACAATACAATTCTATCTTATCTTCCCCCGGCAATATTCTAAAAAGGGCTTGCCAAAGCGGGTTTTATGGAATAGTATATACAAGATTCCATTATTATATTAATGGATATAATATTTTTAAACAAATACCTGGAAGGAACTTAAAATGATCGATAAAAAAATAGAATTACCATTATTAACCATTGGGAAACATCAGCCTAAATATCCCATCATCCAGGGAGGAATGGGCATAATGGTGTCAGGTCCCAGGTTGGCCGGCGCCGTAGCCGCCGCGGGAGGGATCGGCACCATCGCCTCCGTGGGGCTCGCCGCTTCGTCGCCTGATTTTGATATGGGTTCCGGCAGTAAAAATATCGATAATCAAAACCACAAAATACTTTCACAATACATAAAAGAGGCCAAGGAAACTTCAAACGGGGGCGTCATCGCGGTAAATTGCATGTGCGCGCTGAGCGACTACGATCAGCTTGTCCGCACCTCCTGCGAGGCGGGGGCGGATATCATTATCTCGGGCGCGGGGCTGCCGCTCAAACTGCCGCAACTGGCAGAGGGATATCCCGACACCGCGCTTGTGCCGATCGTGAGCAGCGTCAAGGCGGCGGGACTCATCCTCAACCGCTGGCTCAAACACTACGGCAGGCTTCCCGACGCCTTCGTCGTCGAGACCCCGAATACCGCCGGAGGCCATCTGGGGGCCCGCGATCAGGAACAGGCCATGGACGAAAATCTTTCGCTGAAAGAGGTCGTTCCCGCGCTTGTAAAGTATTTAAAAGAATTGGGCCATAATATACCGGTAATATCGGCTGGCGGCATCTGGGACGGTAAGGACATCAAGGATGCCCTGGAAATGGGCGCGAGCGGCGTCCAGATGGGCACCCGCTTCGCCGCCACCGAAGAGGGCGACGCCTCCGACCGCTTCAAGCAGGCATACATCGATGCGGAAGAGAAGGACGTCGTTCTCATAAAGAGCCCCTGCGGGCTGCCGGGGCGCGCGATCATGAGCCCGCTCATCGAACGCTACTTCTCCGGAGCGCTGGAAAAAGTGGGCTGCCGCGCGGGGTGCCTCTCACATTGCCTCTGCCGCCTTCAGCACGAGACCTTCTGCATCGCCGACGCTCTGGTAAGCGCCTATAAGGGCGACTGGGAAAACGGCCTCTTCTTCTGCGGCAGCAACGTATCACAGGTCAAATCGATCGGCAAGGTAAAAGACCTGATACGAGAGCTCGTTGAAGACTTCAGGCTGCCGGAACTGAAAACGGCGCATTAAATGAACAAGCCCGGCCTTGGAGGCCGGGCTTACTCATTATTACCTTCCTGCTTGCTGAAAACTCGCGGGAAGCGGTCTCTTACGCCGGCATTCCCGGAATTCCTTTACAAAGGCAGGCGGCGGACATCGCTCTGCCGCAGCTCGGCTGTTTTTATCAGCCGGACGATATCCTCGACCGTCAGCCGCAGGTCGCTTTTTGCGCGCAGCCGCGCCTCGCTGTAGGGGACCGCCACGCGGTTGATCGGGAAGATCGCGGATACCCCTTCTTCGTAAGCGCCGCCGATGCCGTCGCCGACATCTCCGACGACCGCGATCACCGGCACGCCGCGTCTCTTCGCGCGGCGCGCGACTCCGATGACGACCTTTCCGCCGAGGCTCTGCGAGTCTATCCTGCCCTCGCCCGTGAATACGCAGTCCGCCCCCTTAAGGAGACCGTCGAAGTCGACCGCGTCAAGCACGACGTCTATTCCCATTTTCAATTCCGCGCCGAGAAACGCCGCGAAACCGTAGCCCATGCCGCCGGCCGCGCCGGCGCCTCTGCCCTCGGCGCGGTCCGCGCCGAGGCAGCGCTTGACAGTCTCATTGAGGTGTTTTAAGCCGGCGTTAAGGAGCTGGACCACTTCACGCGAGGCTCCTTTTTGCGGAGCGAAAACGTAAGCCGCGCCCCTCTCGCCGTAAAGCGGATTGTCTATGTCGCACATCGCCGTGATCCTGACATCTTTCAGCTCCGGCGCGATGCCGCCCGTCTCCACCGAGGCGATCGAAGAGAGAGTGCCGCCCGTAGGAACGAAGGGACGTCCCTCTCCGTCGCGAAAAACGACGCCGAGCGCCGCGGCCGCGCCGCAGCCGCCGTCGTTCGTCGCGCTGCCGCCAAGACCGATTATCACCTGTCCCGCACCGCCTCTGACCGCTTCGAGGATCAATTCGCCGACGCCGAAGGTCGTGCTGCCAAGAACGTCGAGGCTGCTGCCCATCAGCGGCAGCCCCGCGGCGGCGGACATCTCCACGACAGCGGTCTTTCCGTCGGACAGCGCTCCGTAAAACGAGCTTATCTTCTCAAACCGGGGGCCGGTGACGGCGGTTTCACGTTTCTCTCCGCCAACGGCGGAAATAAACGCCTCCACCGTGCCCTCTCCGCCGTCCGCCACGGGGATGCCGCGCACGCCAGCGTCGGGAATATGCGCCTTTATTGCCTCAGCCATGATCCCGCATATTTCCATCGAGCTCATGGTACCCTTGAACGAATCAGGGATAAGAATAAACCTTTTCATGACATCCTCAACCCTCCGGCAACGAAAGAACGAAACCTGTCCACGGCCCTTATCATTTAGTTTCGCCTCCGATATATTTTTTCTTTATTAAAGCGCTTTGTCGTATTAAGATATCATGTTGCAGAAGGCAGAACAATATTACAAGAAACAATAATTACATTAAATTATTATTCTGTGTAACATGCGATTTAAATGATGTTTGAAATGTCGCGGTAAAAATGGATCGCGTTGTAATAGAGCGAGCTGAACTTTATCGAGCGCGGATCGTAGCCCGTGGTATCGGCCAGCCGCCGCAGCCGGTACTGCAGCGTGTTCTTATGGATGAAAAGCCGCTTCGACGCCTCGGAGACGGAGCCCTCGCATTCGTAATAAAGCTCAAGCATAGATATGCAGGCGGCGATCTCCTCCGGCGCGCAGTTGCGGAAGATCCTTTTGACATATTCGGCCTTAACGGCGTCCGGGATCTCGCCGAGAAAAATCTCCATGTTGAGACTGTCGTAAAGACGCGGCTGCCTCGACGGGGAACGCAGACATGTACGCAGCGCCCTCTCCGCGCGCTCAAAGGCGGCCGCCATATATTGGTAGCCTCTGTATTCGGCGTCGATCCCGATCGCCAGCGAAACAGGACAGCAACCTTCGACCTCGCGTTTAAGGCCGGAGGCAAAGGTCAGCATCCCCTCGTCGGACTGAGCCGGGACAAGCAGCGCGATACGGCTTTCAAGCTTGAAAACTATAATATCCTTGCCGGCCCCGCAGAACTCGGAGACACGCCGCTCCGCCCCTTCGATCGTGACCTGCGTCTCAGTGGCGCCGTCGTTCCTGAGCGGCACGACCGAAAGGAGCAGCACCCGGCGCGGTATGGTGATATCTATATGAAGGCTTCTGGCGCTTTCGGCGAGAGTCGCGACCTCGGCCGGCGACGCGTGGACCCAGTCGTTGAGAAAACGGCTGCGAGCGCGGTTCTCGATGCCCAACTGCTCTGAGAGCGCGATATCGAGAATGAGTATCTCCGTCATCTTCTTGATGATCTGCCCATACTTGCGCACCTTTTCATAAGGCCCCGTGACGCCGATCACCCCCACGATCTTCTCCTCGAAGGTGATGGGCAGATTTATGCCCTGCCTGGCACCGTCAAATTCTCCGTCATAACGCACGACAAGCTCGTCCAGCCGCTCGTCGACCAGCTTCTTGGCGCCGGCATGGAAGGTCTTCATCCGCGCCGGGTCGGTACTGGCGATGATGACTCCCTCCGAATCCATCATATTTATCTTCTCGCCGATAACGTCCCCGATCTCCTGCACGATATTCATGGCGCTCCGTTTTGGAAACTGCATAAACCCCACCTCCGCCGTCAACGATTATAACTTGATACAAAGGGCGAACACAATAGTACCATCGGCGATGGAGTGCTTAACTGCCAGGTTCGACACAAACTAAAACCGTCGATGACCGGCTATAAAAAAACAGACCCAGGATGATCTCCTGAGTCTGTTTTCTCAATTAATTCCGGCAACGACCTACTCTCCCACGGATACCCTCCGTAGTACCATCGGCGATGAGAGGCTTAACTGCCAGGTTCGGCATGGAACTGGGTGGGACCCTCTCTCCATAATCACCGGAAACTTTATGAATAAACGCTTGCGCGTCTATCTGCTTTGTCATTTTCCACGCGAGTTATTATATCACACGCTTTGGACTGTAGACCCTCTAACTTTTGTGATTTTGGCAGAGATTTGTTCCAGAAGACGTGAAGCGTGTAGGGAGGGCGAGTTAAGACGCACTCCAGTGCGTCGACGCGAGCCCGACCAGCGCTTTGCGGCTTCTGGGGCAAAGATCTGTCAAAATCAGGTCTATAAAGGATTTATGAGGTTAAGGCCTCGGTGTATTAGTATTGGTCAGCTCAAAGGGCGTTACCCTCTTACACTCCCAACCTATCTAACCGGTCGTCTGCCGGACACCTTACTTGCTTATGCAATGAGGTATCTCATCTTGAGGCCGGCTTCCCGCTTAGATGCCTTCAGCGGTTATCCGATCCGAACATGGCTACCCAGCTTTTACTCCTGGCGGAATAACTGGTTCACTAGCGGTCCGTCCATCCCGGTCCTCTCGTACTAGGGACAGTTCCTCTCAAATACCTTGCGCCCACAGTGGATAGGGACCGAACTGTCTCACGACGTTCTGAACCCAGCTCACGTACCGCTTTAATGGGCGAACAGACCAACCCTTGGGACCTGCTTCAGCCCCAGGATGCGATGAGCCGACATCGAGGTGCCAAACGCCGCCGTCGATAGGAACTCTCGGGCGGCATCAGCCTGTTATCCCCGGGGTAGCTTTTATCCGATGAGCGATGGCCTTTCCACTCAGGACCACCGGATCACTAGGACCAACTTTCGTTTCTGATCGACCTGTCAGTCTCACAGTTAAGCCACCTTATACCCTTACGCTCTTTGTGTGTTTTCCATTCACACTGAGGTGACCTTCGCGCGCCTCCGTTACTCTTTGGGAGGCGACCGCCCCAGTCAAACTGCCCGCCTGACAATGTCCCGCATCATGCTTCAATGCTTGCGGTTAGAATCCCAGCACAATAAGGGTGGTATTCCAACGGTGTCTCCATAAAGACTGACGTCCTTATTTCACTGACTCCCACCTATCCTATACATACTATACCGAAATTCAATATCAAGTTACAGTAAAGCTCCACGGGGTCTTTCCGTCCTACTGCGGGTAACTGGCGTCTTTACCAGTACCACAATTTCACCGGGTCCACTGTCGAGACAGCGCTCAGATCGTTACACCTTTCGTGCAGGTCGGAACTTACCCGACAAGGAATTTCGCTACCTTAGGACCGTTATAGTTACGGCCGCCGTTTACTGGGGCTTCAGTTCAAGGCTTCGACTTGCGTCTAACTTCTCCCTTTAACCTTCCAGCACCGGGCAGGTGTCAGACCCTATACTTCGGCTTGCGCCTTGAGCAGAGTCCTGTGTTTTAGTTAAACAGTCGCCTGAGCCTGGTTTCTGCGAACCAAAGATGCTTATTACGTATAGTTTTAACATCTCCAGCCACTCCTTCTCCCGAAGTTACGGAGTCAACTTGCAGAGTTCCTTAACAATGGTTATCCCGTTCACCTTAGCCTTCTAAGCCAACCCACCTGTGTCGGTTTTGAGTACGGGTTCGATAGTTCTCCATAGTGGCTTTTCTCGGCAGCCGAGCATTTGCACCTTCTCGAATTAGATTCTTCCACGTCAGTTCTCGGCCTTTAGAAAAAAGGGATTTGCCTCTTTTTTCAGCCTACGACTTTGTACCGGGATTTCCATCACCCGGCGTGCATAGCTTTCTGCGTCACCACTTCTGTCAAACGAGCTACCGAAGGGCGGGATTGTCTACCCGCTGTCCATCGACTACGCCTTTCGGCCTCGCCTTAGGTCCCGCCTAACCCTGGGTGGATGAACCTTCCCCAGGAATCCTTGGGTTTTCGGTGAGTGTGTTTTTCGCACACTTTTCGCTACTCATGCCGTCATTCTCACTTCTTTATTGTCCACAGTGCCTTACAGCACTGCTTCGTCCCATAAAGAACGCTCCCCTACCAGTCAATAGATATCTCCATTGAATCCGAAGCTTCGGCGCCATGCTTAGCCCCCCACATTTTTGGCGCAGGGACGCTCGACCAGTGAGCTGTTACGCACTCTTTCAAGGGTGGCTGCTTCTGAGCCAACCTCC
>OGYB01000142.1_pt1 | contig 59184 bp, 54 predicted proteins | sample 1576421 | NCBI WGS metagenome assembly OGYB01 (sample SAMEA3541577, study PRJEB24748) | human gut metagenome | biome: human gut; feature: human-associated habitat; material: faeces | place: China | collected 2012
GGCTACATTGTAGCAGGGAACAATGATGGAAACATCGGGGATCATAGGGGCTACGCGCGCTCGGCGAACGCACGCATTACACACTTGCCATAACGGTGCTGACAATATGAGTGTTTATGTTCAATGTTTTTTCGACAAGATCACAGCGGTTTTCCACAGTGTAGGCGGTAGCCGGTTTTCACATGATTGGCAACGAACCGGTCAAGCCTTGGTTTCCTGGTATGATTCTGCTTCTTGGTTTCCAATCGCGTTTTTGATGAATGAAAAGTATACAGGCTACAAGATCACGCCTTCCTCGCAACAAAGACGAAATCCCAAATTACGAAGGAATTCGGACGTTATCTACCTAGTCGTTTGTCGATGTGTCAGATTTGAGCAATCGTTTTTAATGAGAGTAAAATCATCAGCGAATAGCGAGTATGGGCAGGTACAACGATGAGCAAACGGGTTTACATTAGTGCAGATTATTTACAATATAACGGCGATAGAGACGTAGTTGAAGAATTACAAAAGTGGGGAAATGACAGCTTGCACAAAGTTGATTTTATTGACATGTCAAGCGTGGCCGCTGGAAGCGTGGCCTCTGATCCAGACTGTCGCATCTGTGATTTGAAGGCAGAGTTCAATCGTCAGATTAACGCATCGTCGGCTGTCATATTTGTTGTCGGGGATAAGACTAGGAGCCGAACGGCTGGTCAATGTTGTGCGAGGGCTTTCTTGGAGACATGCTACGGAGTTTATTGCACTCCGTATAAACAAAATAGTAGTGGGGAAAAGCCCTGCAAAGTCGTGAATACATTTCCCACTCAAAATAATAACGTTGGCAACATCAATAGTTATTCGTATTTAAGACATGAATTCGAACAAGCAGTGAGTCGGAAGAAAGACATAATCATCGTCTACAATTCAACGCGATATGAGCATGATTGGCTTCCCGCTTATATGAAGGGTTATGAAGACGTTGCCAGTCTTTTCTGGACGATTAATGCTATAGGACAAAGAATTGGGAACTACATGTATGTCAAAAAGGTGCTGGGATTTGAATAGATTATTTAAGGAGAGTGCGAAGTGGGCGTTCAGCATTGTCTCCATAATACTCGTTTTTGTTCCAAATGCGGTATTTGCTGCAATAGTAACGATTCCAAACTGGGCCATTCAGTTTCTTCCTGTAGATAATAATGCAGAGGATGAAATTAGAGCAGCGTCATCAAAGTTATTATTCCTACTTATTGCGTTCATAATTGCTTTTTTTGCTCAGATAAATAGAAAATCTGTAAAAATAAAAGGAAATAATTATATTATTGAGGTTAAGTATGGAGATTTGTTCAAGGAGAAAAAATGTAAAAAAGTAATTAATTTTGACGAATGCTACACATCTCATGTCGGAGCCAATCCGAGTGACATCAAGGCAACTTCAATTTGCGGACAGTACCTTCAGACCAAAGGCGAAGATTTTGACATTCAAAGGCTCATAGACAATTCTGAAGTAAAACCTGAAAAGACCACTTCAAAATTTAAAGGTATGCCCGGTTATAAGCCTGGGACCATTATCGCTAATGAAGACGCATTGTTGCTGGCTTTTGCGACACTGAATGAGAATGGTCGGGCAAAATTTTATACACGTGATGAATTCATTGAATGCCTATCAAGAATGTGGGAACAGATTGAACTGAATTGCAGTCAAACAGATGTCTGTGTTCCAATACTCGGATCGGGACTGACATTGTTTGAGGGTTGCGGTGATTCATCTCCATCGCAGCAGGATCTGTTGAATATAATGATTTGGTCATACAAGCTAAGTTCGCATAAGGTAAAAGCACCGTTCAAGCTTCGCATTGTATGCCAGAAGCGTGATGGTTTTTCACTGAATAAAGTTGACGCATAGGCGGTGTTAGACTCTATGTATCCTTGAATTCCGTTCGCAGTTTGACTGACTGTGCAGTGTTTCATTTAAAAACGAATCGGCATTTTAATACATTTCTGTCTCCACGGTCATTCTATAGGCATTCCCTGCGCTATGGACATACAACTTGTTTCTAGTTCACTGAAGAAAGCACAAATGAAATCCACTGGTTTCTTTAATATTGGACTTACGACACTGACATACAGTTTAAAGACCGAGTTTTTCATAAACGCTAGCTATATAGTAGTAGGGTCCAGTCTCACCATTTCTGCGGTATCCCTCACTCTGAGCCGGCCAATTCTCTAGAGCGTACTGCATAATTTTTGCATTGAAACTAATATGTATTGCGAGGGAATCTCTCATTAATGCCGGACACAAGTCTTGATCCAAGCTTCTTTTTCCATTGAGATTGACGACGATACACGGAATCTCCCTCTTAATAGCTTGCTCAATCTCCCATCTTACGTATCTATATAGATATCCAGTATGCTCGCCCACCAAAAGAACGAATACTTTTGTATTCCTAAAACGTTCTTGGAGTCCCGCCTTGATGGAAGCCTCACTTTTGTCATATATGTTATTTATGTCATGAGCGTCATAAAAGTTAAATGAAGAATAATCGTTTTGCTTCCACGCTTTCATCAGATAATAATAATGTAAATCATTGTCTGCATCCATGGAAACGTACACTTTGTTTCTATACGCCAAGATCCTTCTCCTCGTTTAGACCTCTCTTCGGTGGAGTGTTCTGCCCACCTCTGTAAAAGCATAAATTGTTCTTCGTCTGTTAACAAACTGGCCCAGGACGGTGTTTCTTCGTTCCCGGAACTTCTCACCGATGCTGTTGCAGAGCCCAGACTCGTATCGTCTGGTTTCTGCCCAATAGCCAGACCAATAGCCATGAAGCCAGCAAATCTACGACAAAAAGCAGGATAACGGAAAGACCGTAAGGGATGGATGGTGTTGGAAGCAATATCAGAATCGGATGATGATGAGTAACGTATATTCCGTAGGCATTGATGGCTAGATACGGAACCCATTTGGGAATGTTCATCGAATGGCCCGACAGTTCCAAACTGGTCAGTAGTGAAATAAAAGCTGTTGTCGCTAGAACCGTTCCTGTGTAACAATAGCCCACAGATGATGAGAGGTTGTTTGCTATGAAACGACCATAATATATGGTGAAGCTCCAGATCAGACCGAATACTATAAGACAGAACGCGACCACATAAGCCCATGGTTTTGCTAATGGCGTTGTTTCATGAAGTACATATCCTATGACGATGTAGTCGACGTACATGCCATAATTGGCGAGTTTGGACACGATGCTTGGAATGGCAGAGTATCCGGACGAGATAATCATCATTTCATGGATCGTGGGAATGAGAGATACGATAATGGTCCCGATTGCAATGAGAACGATGAAAACACGGTCTTCGATTAATCGGCGTAGATAATGAAGCAAAAGGCTACGAGCGGTAAAACGAAATACATAGGAAGAATGAATCGATGTACCACAATGGTACATCGATTTCTTTACCTATGAGCAGGGATGCCAAGACATATTGGCGAAATGTGAGACTATTGTCGCCTGCAATGAAGCGACGGACGATAAAAACTGCAAGGTTCCATATCTCAAAAGAGACGGCTAATGGTAAGAAATTACGTCTGTAGAATCGTCTCACTCCACTCTTATTTAATCTGGGAAGGACAAGGAATCCAGTAAGAATAAGGAATATGGGAACGCCTATTCTACCAATCGTGGTAAAGAGCGGTACGAGGATATTGTCAAATAATGTCCAGGCTATTGGTCGAGTTTTTCCGAAGCATGGATGAACACGACCGTGCAGATTGCGATTGCTCGAGCCGTATCGACGGACGACAGGCGGACATACGTTCTTTTCGAAGGTACGGAAATGGTGTTTATTTTGGGAGTGAATGCTTCATTGGAAATAATCTCTTTCTGACGAGCAGATAAGGTAATAAAGCTGGTTTATGGGCGTTTTTTGCCTATGGCCCACCACATCCAGCGTTGTATGAAAAGGTTCGCGAGGGTCAGCAGCACGAGCGCAAGGGCGGTGGCCGCGAGGCCCGCGAGAAGCTGTGAAAACCACGGTGTGGACGCCACGTTGATGCCGATGACTCGGAAAAGCCCGATTTTCATGATGTTGAGTGTCAATGCGTTCAGCGCGTAATAGACGAGGCTGTAGCGGCCGATATAGGCCAGCATCCGGCATGACCCCACCGCGATGCACAGCCAGATGACGGCGAACGTGCCAAGGAATGCCGCCGCGACCGATGCGGTCAGCAGCGCCGGACCATCCGGTATGATTCCGGCCACGGCCGGTACCGCTAACGTCAGGAACACTATGGCCGCGCAAGCTGACGATACGCCCGCTCTTCTGCGCGGAATGGTTTTGAGCCATTCCTTCAGCACGTATCCGACGCACATATAGCCAGCTGCCTTGACTCCGGCCACAATCTGGAAGGGTAGTGCAGGCCATCCGGTCTGGGACGAGACGAATGTCGACAGGATGACGGACGCCATTCCAATAGCGGCAAGCACGCGCCCGTCATCAGTCAGGCTGGTCAGCCCGTACATCAGGCATTCGCCCACGAAGAACGCCATGAGGAACCACAGTCCGTTGCCCATGACGAGCACGTCGAGGAACTGGTGCGCAATACCGTAGTCGTGGCTCGTCTGGAAGGTCGCGCGCATGGATGGTATGAGCAGTATCGCGAACGGTTTGGCGAGGAAGTACAGGGAGAACACGTAATACGGCACCAGCAACGTCTTGGCCTTGCGCGCCAGGAACGCCTTGAACCCGCCCCTCCTACTGAACGTGAGCCCCCCCAGTAGGAAGAACAAGGGCATGTGGAACAGGTATATCGCGTCGATGGGCGCGTCCAATGCGGGCAGCCACACGCTTTCGCCGTCACCGTTCCTGAGGTGGCCGAAACTGACCAGTACGATGCCGACACCCTTGGCCACGTCGATCCACTCGACTCGTTTGGAACCACTCATTTCGCATCCTGTTCCGCTAAGTTCCTGAATTTCATGAATGCGCCGAAGCGCACGATAAAGGTCGTGATGTTGGTGCTGGAGAACACCACGCATACCGTCAGCGGTGTGATGTTCCCTGTCAGCCACAGAACCGCGCAGGCCGTAAGATTCACGATCGCGCTGACCATGATCGCCGCGTTAGCCCAGGTCGCCTTCCCGATCGGCGAGAGCGCTGGATAGCCGAACATGAAACTGAAATATCCGAAGAACACGCCGACCATCAGTATCCGCAGGAACCCGCCAGCGCTGGCGTACTGTCCGCCGAGAATCAGCACGCACAACGGCGTCGCCAGCACTTCCACCAGCCCACACGCGAGGAACCAAAGGATGCCGCCCCGCAACACTATGCGGTAGAACAGCCTATAGTCCTTCTTGTTGACCATCGACGGGTAGAGTGCGTCGCCAAGCGGCGGAATCATCTGCTCTCCGGCGGACGACAGCTTGGTCGCGCCGGAGTACAGGCCCATCTCCACGGATTCGGGGCTGTAGCGCATGCCAAGGAAGATGGATCCCAATGATCCGTTGACGCTCACGGATATGCGGGATATGAAGAACCAGAAGCTGTCTTTCAACGCTTCCAGCATTTCCCTCATGGTGGTGCCGGTCGCCTTCAAACCGTCGCGTTTGAGCAGGGAGAACGCCCACAGGAGCGCGATGGTATCGAATACGATCATCGAGACGGGATATATGATTAGGGTGTTGTCGCCCTTCACGAACAACAGCGTCGCCACTAAGATTCCGGATTTTGCGGACACCGCGCGGATGGTAATGTCCTTCATGCGTTCGATGCCCCTGAAGTAGGCGTCTGGAAGCAGCGCCTTGGCTATCGAGTCCACGAAGAACAGCAGGATGATCACGAAATGGCCGCGGAGCATGTCCACGAACATCGCGCATGCCAGGAACACGGCCGATGCGCCACATGCCAGTAGCAGCTTGGTGTACGTCATCGTCGAGATGGTTCGGGACATTTTGGCCTTGTCGTCGCGATGCACGGAGATGGTCGCGGTGGTCGACAGCTGGAAACCGTACTCCACCACCATCTGGAACACCAGGCAGAACGACGTCGCGAATCCGATCACGCCGAACTTCTCCACGCTGAGCACGCGCGACAGGTACGGCAGGAGTAATAGTCCGATCAGATAGTTTGAAAACGTGAGCGCGTATAGGAACAACGCGTTCTTAAAAATACGCGAATGTGATTTGTTGTTTGTCACTATCACACTCTCTGTTTTCTGCCGAGACCGTAGCGCCAAAAGATGGCGAGACTGACCGTTAATGTCGGGCTTACAGCCACCAGTAGGGACTTGATTTTCTGCGTAGTGCTGGTCTCCATGGAAAGCGTCTTCAGCGCAGTGCTTCGCGTATAACGCACCAGTTTTTTGTAGAAGTCACGGTTCTCGGAGACCGCTTTAGCTCGGATGAGATGCGTCAGCGCGTATAACGCTGTGGTGAAATACTGGTACTCGACCGCATCGTCAAGTCGTTTGCTTCGCGGTTTGAGTCCTTCTCTGATCATGTCCATGGTTGCGACGGCACCATAGGCTTGCTTGCGTACGTTGGGTTTCTTGGTTGCGGAGGTCTCGTTGTCAACGTTGTATGTGTACACACGTCTCAGACCCATACCCACTTTGCTGGCCTTGGGTACGACCTGCGTATTGAACTGCATGCCTTCACCGGTCAGCGAGTCCAAGCGAAAACGACTGTTTCCGATAAGGGATTTCTTGTACATGCGGTTCCAGACGCCCACGTGAATTCTGTTGTACAACAAGTCGCACAGCATATCCTCAGGAGTGATCGTAGTGATACGGTCCTCCGTAACTTGTTCACGGAAACGCGAAGTGAAGAAGTTACGAGAGATTGCTATGTCACTGTCAGTGCCTTGTATGATTCGTAGCAGATACTCTACGTAATCCGGCTCGATCCAATCATCCGAGTCTACGAATGTGATGTAATCTCCAGAGGCGTGATTTAACCCGGTATTGCGTGCTGCAGATAATCCCATGTTTTTTCCATGATGGAAAACCTTGATTCTAGCGTCCTTTGACGCCAGCTTGTCGGCAATCTTGCCTGAATCGTCTGGAGAACAATCATCCGCAATAATGATCTCAAAGTTCTGATAGGTTTGTTGAAGTATTGAATCGACACACTTCGCGAGATATTCTTCCACGTTATATGCTGGCAAAAGTACAGATACGAGTGGTTCATCGTTCGCTGTCATTGTAGGTCTTTCCTCTCTCCCGGTCGGTCATATTCCATAGCTTTTTGCTAGGCGTCTCTCTGATAATCATTGTTTGTTTGCGAGTACTGCTTGCTGCATGTTGGCGAGGTATTCGTCGACCCTCGTGCGCTCTGCGTCGAGTATTCGTTCGACCTTGGCGAAGTCCACATGCCGATTAATTACGTCGAAGTCGTCATATCCGTCTACATGGCGCTGCTCGGAGTCCACGAGCTTCAGGAACTCGGAAAGCCTTCCGGAATACTGGCCCGGGTAGATGCAAATTGGCTCGGTTCCCATGTTCATGGAGAATGCGGTCGCGTGGAATGAGTCAGTCAGCACGTATTTCGCGTTGTCTACAAGGGAAACGAAATCGAGGATTTCAGGCACTACGAGGCTTTTACCGTTTCGGAATACTTGGTCCACGCGGGTGCAGAATCGGTAGATAGGCAGGCCTGTTCTGCGTGACAGTTCATCCGCGTATCCGTCGAACTCTTTGCTGCGGTTCAGGTTGTAGATAAGGGTGTAGTCGCCTTTAACCCGCGGTTTCGTGGCGATGGAACGCCAGAACGATGCCGGCATCGCCAGCGTGGGGTCGACGATTTGCACAGCGTTGTGGTATCCGTACTGATCGTTTAGGATATCAACGCCGCTCTGTTCTCGTACGGAGATCATGTCGAAACGATCAATGTACTTCTTCGACTGGTTGACTTCGTTCTCGTCGAGATGGCTTCGGCCGAAGCTGGACGCATATGCGTACTTGGGTTTCCCGTCAGGGGCAAAGTCTAGATAGAAGCATGGAATAACTCCCTTGTTCCATCCGAAATTCCACACTTGGTCACTGCCGGAAACGTACACGTCAGCGAAATCGTTGAAGTTTTTGAAATCCGATTCGCTGAGATACGTCTTTTCCGTGAGGTTCAGATATTTGCTGCGGAAGCCGTCGAACACTTTCTTCCATAGCAAGTAGGTTGGCAGGAACGCCAAGGCCTTTACCGGATTGCCTTTGGCGAAGGAGTCGACCAGGCCTTTGCCATACGTATCGGGACGTCGATAGTCGATGAGAACGACGTTGTCGAAATACTGCTTCAGCTTCTCCTGCGTGGCGTATGCCTGAAGCTGTGTGCCGTAGTTGTCGACTTGATGGAGCGTGATCACCGCCGCTGTTGTCATGATTGTTCCTTTCCTGTCGTGTCGGGTGTTCCAGCCGGACCGGCCACGGTCCTGTTTCGTTTGGTCTCGTAGTAGCGACTCCAGATGGCGCGATAGCACCAGAAGCCGGGAAGCAGGGCGAGAATGCCGAGCTTGTCGCGCTTCGACGCCCTGCGATCGCGCAGCACGGTTGGTGCAACCGAGAGGACCTCCCGGCGCAGTCTTCGGGCGAGGTCCTTGTCTTGATGACTAGTGTTGACCATCTGGGAAAGCGTGGAAAGGCGCACGTATGCCCGCTTCTCAGCTGCGGCCGTTTTAAGGTCGGGATAGTGCTCGCACACCCATGCGGCCATCCGGTCGCCGGCGAGCACAAGGTCCAGCTTGCTGTCCTTCCAGATGGTGCCGTTCGCGATGGACGTGTAGCGCTGCGTGTAGTGGTATTGGGGTGTCATGTCCACCGCGACCCTGTCGCATTCCTGCGTGATCAGGTATGTAGTGGCGGTGTCCTCATACAAGAGCCCCTCCGGATACCGTATCTGTCTGAACAGGTCGAGCCGGTACAGCTTGTTCCATGCGGTCACGTCCCACAGGCCGTTGCGACACAGGCTCTCAACTGCTTGCGCACGGTCGAGCGTCGCGCGCGTGTGGGCGGGGTCCTTGTCGTCCTCGTTGTCCGGCGCGTAGGAGACGAAATGTCCGCACTGCGCCGCGTCCGCGCCGGACGCCTCCAGCGTCTCGAGCATGGACGCGATGTATCCGGGCTCGCACCAGTCATCGGAGTCCACGAACGCTATGTATCGTCCGCGCGAGGGTTCTTCGATTGAGAACACGTGGTCGATTCCCGTGTTACGGGCAGCTGAGAGCCCGCCATTCGTCCTGTGGAGACTGGTGATGCGCGGGTCTTGTTCTGCATATCGGTCGCATATTGCGGGGCAGTCGTCTGTGGACCCGTCGTCGACCAGGACGATTCGTACATCCTCGTATGTCTGTGCGAGCAGTGAGTCGACGCATCGGGACAGCAGGTCAGCGACGTTGTAGACCGGCACCACGATGTTGACGGGTGATTTATCTTTCATCATGATTCCTCTTTTATCTCTTTTTTCCCAAGGAGAATCGCAATTCCAAAAATAAAAAGACTTACGAAGAATTTTGTATTTCCAAGCTGGAAAATCATAAAAGAGCCTACGATGGTTCGCAATATAAGCAGGTAGAATATGAACCATGTGTCATTAGTTCTAGTTCTTTGTTTTTTATATACATATCCTGATATGAAGCCATAAAGCAATGAAAAAAGAACTATTCCAATAATTCGAAAATCGAGATAAAAGAAATAAAACAGGGAGCAGAAAGCATTGTAGGATCCTATTGGAAATAAGGTTGACGTCCAGGTTTCTTGTGGTAATCCGACATAATAGATTAAATTATCCAAAAACGACGTTTTGGCTCCAAAAAAGCTGGCAACAGACGCAAGAACGTAGAATAGGGGGTAAAATGTCGCCGCGCCAAAAGATTCAAAATTATTTACATCAACAATTGAGGTGTAATATGAAAAAAGACCTACAGGTAATGTAAAATAGGTATATATCGCCTGCAAGAAATTCTGACTTGTCCTAAGTGATGTTAGGACAAATAGCATTACAATTCCTATAATTGTAGCATTTTTTATGATTTTCTTTGTTTTGCTGGAAATAGTTTTTCTATAATAGAAAAAAGCCGCTATTAGTTGTGAAACTATGTATATTATTTGAATACGACCACCACTGGAAATAATATCTGCAAGAGCGCACAAAAAAACAATGAGGCTAAATTTTTTGTGCTGCTTTTTGAAAAGGAAGACGATTGCAATAGGTATGAGCACTGTCATTGCTGGACCACAAAAGTAAGTGACAAACAATCCAACGATTGGATTCGAAAATGCCTGTTCGTCATTGTATCCTAAACGACTGCCACGCACTTCCATGTAGGAAGCGCCGCTTCTGAATGCGTTTAGTGAGTAAAAGAGAGATAGCGCACTACCTACACAAGCTAGCGCTAATATTATTTCAAGAAATGTAAAGCATAGCTGCTGTTGATTGCCGTCGCTCGTTTGAAGATTTTTTCCGCGCAAGTGGGCATACCGTGTTTGCTTGGTAGTCTGTTTGTTTACAAGTGTCGAAGAAAAGGCACCCAAAGAAAAAGCCATGCTGCCGCAGGTAATATAGCCAATTGTTTTTTCTGAATAACCCGTAAATCCATAGAGTCGCAATGATGCGAGGGTGCATATGAACAGCCATAAAGAGGTGAAAACGATCACAGGACTTGATATATCTTTGTGGGCAGAATAGTCCAAATATATAGTGAAGACTGAAATAATAAAAAACAAAATGAACAAGGATCTTTGATTCCTTTCTGATTTGCCGATATAAATCAGAAGCTCTTCGCGTATTTCCTACCGGCGAACTTGGCCATGAGGAAGCCCTTGCCCTTTTTCCACCAATCAGTCGGTTCCGGGCTGGTAAGAGGCAATTCGACGACATCCTGTCCGTTTGTTTTGAGCCACACGTCCAGCAGGAGCTCGCTGACCCTGCCGGGATAACGTTTCTCGAATGGGGTGTATGCCGAGGCGTCGATCTGGGAGGCCAATTCGTCGATCAGAGGGAAGAGCCATGCGCAGTACGCGTCGAACAGGTCGGCGCGCATGACGAGCATGTTGAACATATGACCGCTGGTCGAGGCCATGCACCTGTCGAACATGGGAACGTATTCGGGAGCCTTCGACATGAGGATGTCCCTCATAACGTCCAGATGGGATCCATCGAGCGTGTGCGCATAGTGCGAGCGCATCGTCTCGATATAGTAGTTCCGACTACGGGGCACGACTGCGCCGGTCTTTTTCAGCGCTTCCCTAATCTCCTTGCCGGATGCGATTCGAACGAATCGGTCTTTTCGCAGTCGGTTCGCGAGACTGGGGGACGCAAACAGCCTGCGGTAGTGCACGAGGCCTTTGTAGTCGGCGTCGCAGTTCTTCCACATCCAGTACAGGGCCGTCAGTTCGGAATAGCTTGCGTTGAGGCGCGAGATGTTATCTCCCTCGTCGTCTCCCTGGATGCCGGGCAGCACGTCCGGGTGCAGGGCCGCGCCGACGTGGAGCGGCAGGTACGCCGGGTCGTCGGGCGTGCGGTACGGCTTGTGCATTGCGACTGCTATGCGGATCGACTCGCTCAAATCCCACGGACCTCCGTAACGGTCTCGGAAAGCGGAGTACGGACGACGTTCCCGCCAAACCCGACATAACGGCCGTTATCGGCTCTTTTCGCAATCGATCGACCTGTGGTCGGCATGCGAGTCCCGTCCTTTCCCTCTAAATGAACCCCGAATTGGTGTCTCTCAAGAGCAACCCAAACCGCGCAGAAGTTACCCAATCCCGTTCACTACCTGCCAAGGTCGATTTTTGCATCCCCCTCAGACACACCCAGCCCCCGTCGCCTACTTTGGGGGTATTCTTCACAGGTTTTCCATGAACGCTTTGCTTGCTCGTGACTTAAAAACTGTGTTTGAAATCTGATTCAGTCGGTTTTCCGGACGTTTCTGAATGAGCGAAAAGAGCCGATAACGGCCGTTACGTCGGTTTGGTTAGTGGTCGGACTATGCAATCTTCTGCCCTGCATAACGCTTGTGGCACGATTCCGGCACTCTGAATAACTAAGGGGTGACCGGTGATGGTTAATATCGCGATGATAGGTCATAAGCGCATTCCTTCGCGTGAAGGCGGCATTGAGATCGTTGTAGATGAACTAGCTACGCGTATGGCCGCAAAGGGGCATAAGGTCATCGCGTACAATCGCAAGGGACATAATGTTGCGGGCGCCGAATTTGACGGAAACGTTCATTCTGCAAATAAGCCCTTTGTATATAACGGCGTGCGTGTTGTTCCAGTGCCAACTTTCGAAGCGAAAGGTTTGGCGGCGTTGACCTCCTCATTCTTTGCGACGCTGAAAGCCATTGCGGCCAAACCGGACGTGATCCACTATCATGCCGAAGGTCCCTGCGTCATGCTGCGTCTGGCGCATTGGGCGGGCATTCGCACGGTAGCGACCATTCACGGTCTTGACTGGCAGCGTGCCAAATGGGGCAAGTTCGCTTCCACATATCTCAAGTTCGGAGAACGTACCGCAGTGAAATGCGCGGATGAAATCATAGTGCTCAGCGAAAGCATGCGGCAGTATTTTCAAGAAAAATATGGTCGCGGTACACATTTCATTCCCAATGGCATTGAATATGGTGAGCCGGTTTCGGCGCAGGAAATTACCGAAAAATATGGTCTTCACAAGAACGACTATGTACTGTTTCTCGGGCGTATTGTTCCCGAGAAAGGCGTGCATTACCTTATCGAGGCGTTCAACAAGCTGAATACGAACAAAAAGCTTGTCATCGCTGGAGGCGCTTCCGACTCCAACGAGTATTACCAGCATATTCAGCAGATGGCTAATCAGGATTCTCGTGTTATTTTGACCGGATTCATACAAGGGCAGGCACTCAAAGAGCTCTATAGCAATGCTTATATTTATGTGCTCCCAAGCGACTTGGAGGGCATGCCGATGAGTCTGCTGGAAGCCATGAGTTACGGTAACTGTTGCCTTACGTCCGACATTCCGGAATGTGCGGAAGTAGTAGAAGGGCACGCAGCGACATTCCATCATGGTTCTGTTGAATCCCTGCGGAAAAAACTTCAGGAATTGCTTGAAAACGATGATCTTGTACAACGTTACAAGGCAAATGCCGCAGATTACATCGTTGGTAAATATAACTGGGATGACGTCACCGATCAGACACTGAACCTGTATGGGGGAGAGTGAGCATGCGAATTCTCCTAGTGAACAAATATTTCTATCGTAAAGGCGGTGCGGAAACCTATTTCTTCGCGTTAGCTGAAGGATTACGCGCGCTCGGTCATGAGGTTGCATTCTTTTCCATGCAGCACCCGAATAACGAGTCAAGTTATTGGAGTAAATACTTCGTTTCCGAAAAGGACTATGTGGGGGATATTTCCGCTTTCAAGAAGGTTCAGGAAGCTTCCACACTGATTTACTCTTTTGAAGCGAGACGTAAGTTCGAAGCTTTGCTAGAGGAATTCAAGCCAGATGTGATCCACATGAACAATGTGCATCGCCAGCTGACGCTTTCGATTCTTGATGCACCGTATTTGAAGAAACATCATGTGCCGGTGGTGTATACGGCGCATGACTATATTCTGCTATGCCCGGCCTATACGATGGTGAATGGTAGGGGAGAAGTGTGCGATGCCTGCTTGGATAAACATTTCATGCATGCTGTGAAGAACGCTTGCGTGAAAGGATCCCGTGCCAAAAGCGCGCTCGCTTCCATGGAAGCAGGGTTCCTGAAACTGCATCATAGTTATGACAAAATCGATTTGATTATTGCTCCGTCTGAGTTCATGAAAAGCAAGCTTGAAGAGGGCGGCTTTGCTGGCAAAGTGGTTGCTTTACAGAATTTCCTGACCGATTCACAAATGGAAATGGCTCGTAAGGTTGCGAATACGCATAAATTCGAGGATGCTGTTGACGGAAAACGACCATACTTCCTGTTCTTCGGGCGACTTTCCAAAGAAAAAGGAATCTTGACGCTGGTTCGAGCCTTTTTGAAGGCTGCTGGACTAGCAGCTTCTCATGGTTCTGCCGATCGTAACGGTGCTGTATGCTGCGCGACCGAGAGTTTTAAATCTGCGCACGATGAAACCTTCCTTCCTTCAAATTGGGATCTTCGTATTGTTGGCGATGGGCCAGAGCGTTCTGAGATAGAGCGTCTTGTCGCCGATGCAGGATCTGAAGCCGCATCACGCATCCAGCTTCTGGGCTACAAGTCTGGCGAAGATTTGAAACGCGAGGTTGGCAACGCCAGGTTTAGCGTGCTGAGCTCCGAATGGCGTGAGAACATGCCGTACTCTGGACTGGAATCACTTGCTGCTAAAACCCCCGTGATCGGTGCCAACATTGGTGGAATCCCTGAGTTGGTTGTTGAAGGGCGGACCGGTTTCGCGTTCAAGTCGGGCAATGTGGATGATTTGACCAAAATCTTCCTCAAAGCCTCGCTTGTGAACAAAAATAACTACCAAGCCATGCAGCAAGCCTGCGCCAAATACGTGAATGAGCGTTGTGAACAATCACAATACGTTCGACAACTTGAAGATTCTTACAGGAGGATTGCACGTGGCGAATAGGCATAATAGTTTGGAGCGCATTGTTCACCGTGCGTCTGAAGAAATACATGCTTCACGAATGATAGCGAAAGAAACCTCTTTCAGTGAGGGGATAAATGCATTCCGTGCGAAGCTTGACATTCAAGTGATGAACCATAACGGATATCAAGAATCCGATGCGGTTAAAGCTCGTCTGTTGCGTAAGCATGAAGCTGTACTGCGATATTTGGAGAGTCGTTTTGGCGATTATTACGCCTCCTATGACTATGATGCGCCCCTACCCCCTATTGCCTCTGATAGGAGCAATAAGATTTGGATGTGCTGGTGGCAGGGACTGGATTCCGCTCCTGAAATTGTAAAGGCATGTGTGGAATCGGTTCGACGTAATGCTGGGGGACGCGAGGTAATTATTATTACGGATAAGAACGTCTCAAACTATGTAAAATTCCCTTCGTGGATTATCAAAAAGATAGATGCAGGGATAATTACTAGAACAAATCTTTCGGATTTGCTGAGATTGAGCTTGCTGGCTTCATATGGTGGAATGTGGCTTGATTCCACCTTCTATTGCGTTGGTTCGCTTGACAAAAGCCTATACAATGGTCCGATTTTCTCGATTAAGAGGCCAGATTATCTGCATGCTTCTGTTGCCGGCGGCATGTTTGCAGGCTATTCGCTGGGTTGTGATGACGATCATAGACGCGCGTTCGCTACGATTCGAGATTTTTTCCTTGAATATTGGCGAAGAAATGATTTTATGGTCGATTATCTTTTGGTGGACTACTTGACTGTTCTCGCTCAGCGTCACGATCCATGGATTGCCGAAGCTTTTAATGAAATTCAGCCAAATAATCCGGACTGTGATGAGCTATTTAAAATTCTTGACCAGCCTTATGACGAGGATATGTGGAAAAGACTCTCAGCTCATACTGATTTGTTCAAGCTTACATGGAAACAAGATTTTCCTGTCGAGCATGATGGAGAAAAAACATTTTATGGAATGTTGGAAGGCATAGGAGATTAATGATATGCCCATCCTTTCAGTTGTCATACCCTGTTATAACGCCTCGTCGACAATCGAAGAGTGCGTTCTGTCGGTCATGGATCAATCGTTAACTGATTTGGAAATAATTGTAGTTGATGATGGATCTACAGATGATTCTTTAGCTATTTGTCGCAGTTTATCCGAGGAAGATGACCGGATTTCCGTTTATACAAAGGAAAATGCTGGACAAGGCATTGCTCGAAATTTTGGCATGTCGCATGCAACAGGGGAATACATAGCTTTTGTTGATGCTGATGATACGTGCAATGTTGAGATGTACAGGGCATTGATTGGTTCAGCTAAAGAATTCGACGCAGATCTCGTTTTCTCGGGGTATAGAGATATTAAAGACGGGGAAGTGGTAGAAGAACATCCAAACATGCGAGAAGTACTCCAAGGCGATGTTGCTATTCGACAACACATGGCCGATCTTATAGCTTCTTCTACGGGGGATGTTGGTTCGCGTTGTGTCGCGGTCTGGGATGGCATATTTAGACTATCCCTGCTAAGAAAAAATGGTATCGAATTCCCTTCGGAAAGAACTGTTTATTCCGAAGATCTTGTATTCAAGCTAAGAGCACTGGAATCGTCCAATATAGTATCTTTCCTTCCGAATAGTTATTATGAATACCATATAAGCGAATCTTCGTATTCAAAATGTGTTGATGTACATGTTATTGACAAGCTTGTCTCAATGTATAGAATGATTGAGTGCGAATTTTCGGAAACGCTCGATGGATTTTGTTTCTCATCAAGAAACGCATCGAGGCTGTTTGCTTCGTTCCGTTTTGCTTTGCGCAGCGCACCGTTGGATAAAGGTCGTTTGCCGTTTTTCAGAGCGGTTGTCTCAAATCAGAATCTGCGTAATTGTTTAGCTTTATTCAAGCCGAATTCTTCCTTGGATAAGCTTATATATAAAACATTTATGAAGAAAAAATATATTGTTCTATCTTTCCTATTTTTATGTTTCCAGCTGAAAGGGTATTTAAAATGAAAATTGGTGTCATCACGTTTCACCGCGCTATCAACTACGGTGCTGCACTGCAGACTTACGCACTGCAGAGGGCTATATCTGACCTTGGCTTTGATACCGAGGTAATTGATTACCGGTGTGAGCATATGGAAAATCTGTATAAATTGATTGGCGGTTTCAAGCAGAAAACATTTAAGCAGAATATCAGAGGGTTTATTAATCTTATTCCGTCTTGGAAGAAGATGAATAGTTTCCGCTCTATGATTGCCAGTCATACTAAATTAAGTCCTGTTGCGTATGATTCACAGTCCATCACTACAGCAAATCAACGCTATGATGTATTCATCACCGGAAGTGATCAAGTCTTTAACTACGCTTGTTCAGATTTCGATAAGAATTATTTTCTTTCGTTTGTAAAAGATCCGAGGAAAATAAATTCTTATGCAGCATCTTTCGGAATTAGTGAAATTCCTCAAGAGTACAAGAGTGAATACACGAGGTTGCTTAATAGATTTAATCATCTCTCGGTCCGAGAGGAATCTGGGCGCCGTATCGTTCGTGAATTGACAGGAAAAGATTGCGCATTACATGTTGACCCGGTTTTCCTTTTGGATGCTGCTGAATGGTCGAAGCTTGCGAAAGATCCCGGTATTGATAATTACATTCTTATTTATCGCTTGAATAAATCAAATATTATTGATAATTTTGCCAGAGAGTTGGCAAAGAAGACAGGGAAGAAAGTTATCAATATTGGTCAGGATTTGATTGATAAAGTCAAAAATCCGGATTTTGGAGGTGATCTCAGCACTTCCGTTGAAGAATTCCTTGGTCTATTCAAGCATGCCGATTACGTTGTGACTAATTCTTTCCATGGTACGGCATTTTCTGTAATCTTCAATCGCAAGCTATATGTGGAGACGAAACAGAAAGATTTCAAGAAGAACGATAGAGCAGAGAATTTACTTAAGCTGACTGGTCTCACAGATTCGATTATTGAGACTTTGGATGATTGTAATCTTGACATCGTTCGTGATTTTGAGCATGCGCAGTCCGTACTTTCTAGCGAGAGGGAGTCTGCCTTAGATTATCTCCGGGGAATTTGTTCCAATGAATAGTCTGATATATAAGTTAAGAATATGGCTGAGAACAACTCCAATTGAAAATTACTTTATTCCAAGCATATTACTTATATTAGTTTTTTCTACTGATAATAAACTGATATTTATCACGAGACAATTAGCTAATGTTCTTACAGTTGCTATCTTCTGTCTCGTGTTGATGTCGAAAAGAAAGTGTAGTTTATCTTCTGTCGTAGAGAAAATTTATACGGTTTTTTTCTTACTTATCTGCATAAGTTTTCTCTACACAGATGATCGCTTAACTTATACTAAGTATTTTCCTTACGTCCTTGCTGTCTTTTCTTTGACGCTTTTTAAATTTGATAGCACCTTTTTTAGTTGTCTCATTAAGCAGTTCGAGTTTCTGTTCTGGATATTTATCTTTTCGATGTATCTAGAGCTATTGGCTCCTAATTTGTTTGCCTCACTTTTCGGTTTTCTCGATCTTGGAAGTAGTCGATCTGCGGTTTCAGTTAACACTGGTGGTGCTATTTCGGGACTAGCTTATGAAAAGGGTTATGCAGCGTTTCTATGCAACATGGGACTAGGTGTGCTTTTTGCAAAGCTTTTTGTCAGAGGCTTTACCCTAACTAGATTGTTCCAAATCGTTGGTGTCTTTGCTGCATTAATGATGACGGGTAAAAGAACTTTGTTTCTTATTCCCGTAATGGGGCTTATCGTATTTGCATTATTCTTCTCCAAGAAGCACAAAATTTCAATTGCTCTTGGTCTATCCTTTGTACTCGTTGCGTCATTGACAATAGCTGATTCGCTTATTCCTCAAGTATCTCTAGTGCTTGACAGGTTGTTTGCAGATAACGGCGATCCCTTGAGCGGTAGACAGGTTATTTGGACATATGCCATGCAGATGTTTGAAGCATCTCCACTTATCGGTAGAGGATTCCTTTCATTTAATGCTTACATAAATGCTCAAGGCTTCCGTTATTATGGGTTGCTTTGGAGCTATCAAGCCCATAACGTTTATCTACAGCTTCTTGCTGAGCTTGGTATTGCTGGCCTTTTGTTATTCGTTGTCTTGCTTTCCACACTTGTTTATGGTCTAATTCGCAGTTTTTTAAGTTGGAAAGATATGCAAGGCCTGGAACCTGTCATTCTTCTTACTGCAGTATATTGGATCATTCTTATAGCCGTATACAGCTTAACCGGCAATACCATCTACTATTCGTGTCAATTTGTGGTGCTCGGCATTTGTATAGCTATATATCAGACTTTCAATAAGAAAGCGTTGCAGAAAAATGGAACCACTTGTTAGTATTATTACCCCAGCTTTTAACGCCTCTAGGTATCTTGTTTCTTTCTTTGAATCTGTATTGAATCAGGATTACTCCAACTATGAATTGATCTTCATAAACGATGGTTCAACTGATGATACAGCGCAAATTGCGCTACGATACAAAAAAAGTTTTGAAGAAAAGGGACATCGATTCGTTTATCTTGCAAAAGAAAATGGCGGACAGGCTGCTGCCCTTAATACTGGTTTCCCATATATGAAAGGCAAGTACTTTATCTGGCCCGATTCAGATGATACTTTATGCTCCGATAACCTGTCAGCCAAAGTTTATTTTATGGAAGAGAATCCGAGTATTGATCTTGGTATCGCATGGGCAAAACATGTGGATGAGAACGGCAGTGATTTAGGCATTCTAAAAAGAATACCTGTGGAAAATGATGATTTGTTCCGTGATTTACTTGTCAGTAATAACGTACAGTTCTGCCCAGGTATCTATATTATCAGAACTTCCACTTTTAAAAAGTGTTATCCTAACTTACATATTGATGAGAGCCGCGCTGGACAAAATTATCAGCTTCTTCTTCCTATAGCGTATAGATATAATTACGCTTATATTAATAAAGTTCTATACACATATATTCTGCATCCTACTAGTCATTCAAATTCTAAACAGCATGATGAACAAGCTCAGTTGGAACGTTTTGAGAGACAAGAACGTCTTTTGTTGAGACTGATAGATCATATATGTATACAAGACGATAAAGCTGAAATGAGCACTTTGGTCAGGCAGCATTTTCAAGGCATTTATCTGAGAATTGCCAACGAACATATTGATAGAAGAAAAGCTGCGGACTCCATTTATTCGTTATGCCGCATGCGTTGTGTGAGTTACAAGGATATCATCTACGCGTTTGCAACTTTTGTTGGGATTAAGCTTAAGTAAGGGGTGAGCGTTTTGGGAAGAACAAGCAAATTTGTTCTCAATGCGGTATCGACTGCGCTTCTTCAAGTAGTAACTATGGTAGCAGGGTTTATTACACCCCGTTTCCTGTTAGTCGCTTATGGGTCAGATATTAATGGTCTTATTTCATCCATTAATCAGTTCATTGTTTACTTTAATCTTGTAGAGGCCGGGCTGTCAAGTGCTGCTGTTTATTCATTATATAAACCAATAGCTGAGCACGATTATAACCAGATCAATCGTGTTGTTGTTGCTGCGCGGAATTTCTATGTCAAGTCTGGCTTTATCTTTGTCGGCCTTGTTTTTCTGCTTGCCTTTGTGTACCCTTGGATAACGCATACAGAGGTACTGGACAAAGGAACGGTTTTTTGTCTGGTCCTTGTACTCGGAGTAAATGGAGCTCTCGAATTTTTCACTCTGGCAAAATATAGAGCTTTATTGACGGCGGATCAAAAAACTTATGTAATCTCCACAGCATCAATTGTTTATACAATCCTTAATACTCTCATTGTTGTTGTTCTATCGACTTTGAGAGTCGACATATTGCTCCTTCGAATCGTCGCCCTAATTTCCATATTTGCTAGAAGTTTAATCTTATATCTCTATATAAAGATACACTATAAGTTTATTGATTATAAAGTAGTACCAGATAACTCCGCCATGGATAAGCGTTGGAGTGCATTGTACCTGCAGGTTGTGCAGACTGTCCAAAATGCTTCTCCTGCTGTATTGACTACGTTATTCTCTACACTGAAGATGGTCAGTGTTTATTCTGTCTATAATATGGTGCTCGCTGGAATCAATGGTGTAATGTCGGTGTTTTCTACTGGAGTATCTGCTGGCTTCGGAGAACTCTTAGTGAAAAAAGACATGAAAGCGTTCGATAAAGCATATAAAGACTTTGAATACCTATATTATATGGCGATGAGCATAGTATACGGTGTTACGATGGCAACAATTCTTCCATTTATTCAGGTGTATACAAAAGGTGTTAATGATGTTCAGTACGTGAATATTGTTTTTGCTGTGCTGTTCGTCCTCAATGGGGTTCTTTATAATTTAAAAACACCTCAAGGAATGCTAGTGATTGCAGCTGGTCTCTACAAGGAAACACGGATTCAGAGCACCATTCAGGCGAGTATTCTGGTTGTTGGCGGTGTTATCCTCGGCTATTCATTTGGTCTTACGGGTGTTCTGGTTGCCTCTTGCTTGTCTAATTTCTATAGATGTGTTGATTTGCTTTTCTTCATTCCGAAGAATGTTACGCATCTTCCGATTCTTCCTTCATTACGGCGAATGGTGGAGACGCTGGTGGTCATTATTCTAATATGTGCCGCTTCATGGCTCTGCCTTCCGTTCCGTCCGAACACTTTGATGACTTGGGTGGGTTATGCTTTCTGCAATCTTGTGTTGGCGGTTCTGTTGGTGACGCTGTTCCATGTTCTCTTTGAACGATCAAATATTCATATTGTTGTTGACAGGGTTCGTTCGATTTTTAAGAGAAAATAATACATGGATTAGTAAAGCATATTTTATGAATATATTCCCAATTAATAGCTGTCTCGCTTCCTTGTTATAGCATGATTAACGAATGCTGAGGGTGTGAATTTCAGTTTGATGATAATATGGGCATATATTCTTAATTGAAGGGAAAGGATACTCAGATGAATATTAAAGATAAAGTTAAAAAAATAACTCCAAATTTTTTATTGGAGAGAAAACAATGGCTGCGTTTAAAGCGTGAGTCGTTTGATCAACTGAAACGTTTCTATAATGCCATTACGAATGATGGCAATAAAAATGTAAATCATTGCATCGCCAAGGTAACGTTCTACAGTCATCAAATCGAAAAAGGATTAAGCCATAGTGATTTCCGCTATGGATTTGGAAAGTCAGTTTTAATGAATCTTTCCTCAGCCTTAAAAGATTTGAAGCGATGTGATTCTAACTACCCTGAATGTGCGGCTTATCAGAGTGCTGTATCGGCATTACAAGAATACCGCTACAGGCATGAAAATGCTGGTTATCAAATAGATGATATGATTGCGCTTTTCCCCTCGGACATTTGGAATGACGCTTCTGCATCAACTTCTGTTAATGGTGGAAGTGTCCCGGTTAAAGCCATATTGAAAGATGGGAATGCAACCATTCCCTTTGAGAACCTGTTCCTAAACCGTAGGTCAGTACGTGAATTTTCTGATAGTCCTCTCACTGAAACCGAGATTCAACATGTGGTTGAAGTGGCTACGAAAGCGCCGTCGGTCTGTAACCGTCAGCCGGTTCGCGTGTACGCGATTACAAATAAATCTATAATTGAGAAAGCGTTGAAGCTGCAAGGAGGCTTTAATGGGTATAAGGTTCCCCCGGCTTTGTTCTTGATTACAGCTGACAATGAAGCTTTTCTTTCGATAAGTGAACACAATGAAGGTTTTGTTGACGGTGGTCTTTTCTCCATGGCCTTACTCATGGCTATGGAGGCTAATAAAATCGCTGCATGTCCTCTAAACACCATGTTCTCAAAACAGATTGATCAACAGACACGCAATATAATCGGAGTTCCTGAAAATGAGTTTTTGATTATGTATATTGCGGCCGGACATTTTCCTGATGAAACACATACATGTATTTCTAAACGATATCCTGTTCAGGATATTCTTACTATCGTCAAATAGTGTATTTTGAAATACAGTACAAGGTTCATTTCTATGCTTCATAACAGTTCATCTCCAGAATTGTGATAATTAAGTACTATCTACTACTTATTTTTTTGCGTGATTGGCATGTCGAAGAGAAAGGTTAACAAATGACCGGAGTCAAAAATGATGAGCTCCATACTATCGAACGTGTGATATCGTCTCCTGACGCGGATGCAATTGGAGGCGCGGCCACATACTGCGTAGGATGCGGTTCATGTGCAGTAATAGATCCGGCATTTCGCATTGCAAAAAATGCAGATGGTTGCTATCGAGCCAGTGTTGTCGGCGAGCCTCGTGATTGGACTGCGGCGGAGCGTGTTTGCCCATTCGCGTCCTCGGTAGACGAAAACCAGCTCGGGGAGGAGCTGTTTAGCAAACAGTCTGGCGTTAAGTATGACCAGCATCTAGGTTATTACCTGAGTGCTTATGCCGGATACGTGGCTGTCGACGGTTGGCGTTCCCGGGGTACTTCCGGTGGCATGATCAGTTGGCTGGCTGCTAAAATGCTTCAGGACGGGCTTGTAGATGCGGTCATTCACGCCAAGGATGGTCCTGATCCTAAGAATATGTACACTATCCAGATTTCCCGTACTGTTGATGAGATTAAAGCGGGTGCAAAAGCGAAGTATTATCCTATTGAACTCAGCGAGGCCATTAAACAGGTACGTGAGCACGAAGGGCGTTACTTGTTTATCGGCCTTCCGTGCTTTGTCAAGGCCGTACGGCTTTTACGTCTTGAAGATCCTGTGCTAATGAAGCGCATTCCCTATTGCATCGGCTTGATATGCGGACATTTGAAATCTGATTTCTTTGGCCAAGCCGAAGCGTGGGAATCGGGCGTGCCCCTTGACAAGATTGCACGTGTGGACTTCCGACACAAGACTCCCGGCACACGTGCCTCGGATTATGCAATTGAGGTACGTCGTACGGATAAGGATGAACCTATTGTCAAGCGCATTGCTGAATTGTCTACCGCGAACTGGGGGCTTGGCTATTTCAAATACAATGCGTGTGATTACTGCGATGATGTGCTTGCCGAGACCGCTGACGCGACTTTCGGAGATGCATGGATTCCTAAATATGTGTCGGATGACAAAGGTTGTAATGTTATCATTATCCGGAATCAAGCCATTCAGGATTTGTTTAACCGGTATAGGAATGAGCTTGTCCTGCATGATTCGGATGCGACGGAAGTCTATCAATCACAGTCCAGCGGATTCCGCCATCGCCGCCAAGGTTTAGCTGAGCGTCTGTACATCCACCAACAGCGCGGCGAATGGACGCCTACCAAACGTATTAAGCCGTCCCTTGATGGAATTCCTGAACGACGTCAGCGGGTTTACGCAATGCGCACCACATTGAAAAATGAAAGTTTTGTAGCGTTCCATGAGGCCGTCAAAGCCGGGGATTTCGCCGTGTTCAACAAGCATATGAAACCCCTTGAACGTAAGTACTGGCGCGTTAGCATCCCCTTCAAAAAGCGTATGATGAACCTCGTCAGACGTGTCATTAATAAGCTCAGGCGCATCATCAAAAAGCTTTGATTATCGCTTTCAAGGAATTCTGTCACTCCAATACTGGTGGCCGAAATGAATCTGCATCTGTAAAGATAACAAACTGGTGCTGAGGCTGCATGGCTATTTCCCAGAAAACGTCTGCAGCCTCCTATCACGAGGTTGTCTGGTGCGGACGTTGGTAGTGCCCGCGCCCTTTCTTCTATTTCCCCGTAGACTTTCTTGAACTTGTTGCTCAACGTCTGCGATCGGATGCCCTCGCATACATTCGGGCACTACCTTCGTTTTGTCTCGGCTGGACAATCAGCATTTCGCTATCATCGATGTGAGTAGGGGTCTTGACAGAAGAGGGGTCAAGACCCCTGTATTGTTTATTACCAAAAGTGTGATTACGATTATGCCTTAAATGAGATGCTTCGTTTCCACAGCAGGTCGAACCAGTGCCTGCGTCGCCGGTCGATAGTAAAGGCGAATAGTGCTTGACGAGCGAAATCAATCAGGATACAGACCGCGTAAATCGTGAGCAGTATGCCGAGGATTTGCAGGATTGCCAATGGCTGCTGGTACAGGTTCTGCAGATTGAACAACTTGATCCAGAGCAGTTTCTCGGATGCGGTGTAATCGGTGATGAGGTATATGGCGAACGCGGATTGCGCGATTCGGTTGATGAAGCGGTTGTGGAAGGTGACGCGGTCGAACAGCAGGAACATGCCGAAACCCACCATGACGACGGGTAGCTTCCAAGCGCCGGTGATGTATATTCCCATGTCGTGCCCGAGCAGCGACAATGTTATGGAGGCGCAGGTGTACAACAGGAAAAAACCGAGTCCGATGCCGGTCGTCAGCCAGACCTGTCTGGTGGTGAACGGTTCTATATACCACTTGTAGGCGGAGATTAGGCTGAATAGGTAGATGAATCCGAAGAAACCATCATTAATTTTTATCATTCCGGGGATGAAGCTGGTCAATCCCCATATGACCAGTACGGTCGCGGCCAGCGAGAAGTGGCATTCGCGGCCAAGCGCCTTCAATCCCTCGGCCAGGAAGGGGAGCGGCGCCAGGAAAATGGCGTAGGCGGTGGCGTACCACCACACGCCCATGCTCAACGGCATGACGCTCTTCATCATGAGTTTCATGCTGAGGTCGGCCCGTCAAACATGAGATAGAACGCCACGAATGCGAGGCTCCAGAACAACAGCTCGCGCTCCATGATCCACACGCGTTTCAGGTTGGATTTGATGGTCTGTTCCCTGTCGAGGAAGAACCATGCGGAGATGGAGAAGAAGATGACCACGCCGACCTTGCCGCCGCCGGCCATGACGAGCTGGAAGAAGATCCGCTCCGGTCCCAGGGGGAGTTTCAGCACGTCATAGCCGTTATGGACGATGAAGTGATGGGCGAGAATCATGAACATCGCGATGATACGCAGCAGTTCGATACCGGAGTTCCAACCCCCCTATTTGAATTTCTGGAGTGTGCCGGCACGCCGTGTTTGGCGTGCGCTCCGCCCGTGCTTGTGCTCTGGCTGTTTTCATTCATCGTACTTCTTCTTTATCGTCATCATCCGCTTGCGATACCACCAACCCACCAAGGACTACGCCGCCAGGAAGACCTGTGAGGGCAAGGGCAAGCTCGATATCATCCGCTGCGTCAAACGGTTCATCGCCCGTGAGGTGTACCGGGCGCTCATCGCCATACGCAACGGTGGGACCGGTCGTAGGACGCCGGCCGAACGCGGCGCCAGACTGCGCGAACTGCGTGGGCCACGACATCACCCAACAGCAGGTCGGCGAGGCGCTGTGCGTGCCGTCCAGCCGCATCAGCGAGATCGAACGAGGCAAACGGGACCTGCCCGAACTCGAGCGACGGGCCATCCAATGGATTCACTCCATCACCAGTCCAAAACAACACGCCCAAACACTTGACAATGTATAGGAGCATCTAAATACACCTAACTTCTATTGAACAGACACAGCCGTGCAGGATACGCAGTGTCACACCGACGCACGCGAGCTCGCGGTGGACCCTGGCCTAGTCGGATTGTTTGTACACGCTTTCCCATTCGCCCCTGTCGGGGAACAGTGTCGAATACACCTCGTCGTCCCCGAGTGCGGCGTACGTGGCTGGAAGTTTGTTGTTGGCCAAGAGTTGGTGTTCGGGGCTTTTTCTATGGCTTCCGTTATCTCTTACATTAACGCTTTTTTGACTTTGGCTCCCTCACTGAGTTGTTTGGCGGCCTGCTTCCTCCGGATGCTGTCGTTTAGTTGCCTTTTTTGTTCTCCCAACGGGATGAAGGCTTTGTCATAAGGCGGGCGCGCTGGAGAACGCCACCAGCCAGTGTTCCAGACATTACGTTTCAATTACCGTGTTCCAAACATTGCCTGGACAGATGCTTAGGATGTCCGATCGTCTAAGCCATGACCATCGGTATGCCGAAGTGCAGCTCCATCGCATGTCGCTGTTTCTTAGGAATATGCATAATCCCCTCCATCTAGCTTTCGAGAAAACGTTTGCGGCCCGTTGTCACCAGATGATGAACACATTCACAGCCATTTAGACAAGAAACAGGTTGCCATAGCTTCATTAAGAAATTGCCGGTGTGAGAAGATGTGTGGATTCGAACTATTGTTCGATTTGTGTTGTATGCTGTCAATTGCTTTTTAAATTTAAAAATTGTTGCAAAGGAAGCGAATAGAACATGAAGGGATTCACGATAAACAAGAAGGGTATTCAGAGGATGACGCGTGAGCTGGAGAAAGAATTCAGTAAGAATCCTGTTGAAGTCCCTGTTTGTGCATCGCATTTAGGCCTACCTCAAGATGAGATGAATATTGGTGAGCAGAGACCTGTCGGCGTTGTCAATAATTTTACTATCAACGCGGCGCCACATAGTCAGCTTGCGGTCAATGCTCATGAAATTCATCAAGAAATGAACTTATCCGGCTTTGACGAAAAAATCGAGGCGATGAAGAATCTCCTGACTGAAATTTCTCAGAAGATGGATTCTCTAAATTTATGCGATGAGGATGAACTTGAACTTTCTGAAACCATTAGTAAGGCATCGGCAGAATTCAGCAAGCGGCATCCGGATAAAGAAAGATTGAAGGATTTTATCCGTTTGATAAAACGTATTCTGTCTCCGCTGGCGTTGTCGTCATTATCTGGTGCATCTACTGCTGTTGGCGACATTGCAGAACAATGGGTGCGTCAATTGGCGTCGTTCCTTGCGTAAATATTTTCATGGTTTGCTTTTGAAGAACAGAATCGGAGGGTTGATCTTTGAACGAAGGCAAGGTTGCTGGGGAAAATATTTCTAGAATGGGCATGCTTCATTTCAAAAACGATAAGCTCCCTGATGCGAAAGCTCTTCTCCGGATTCATGACGGTCATATTGACATCACCATTGTTTGGAATCCCAGCGATAGCACGTTTGAACGCTGTTTCTTTTCAGAACATGTGTTCTATGCTGACGATCCAGATCGCAAAAAATATGTTTATGATTTACCTAAACAAATCTGGTTTCGTGATTCTCAAGGATCAGTGGATTTGCTCAGTTGCAAAGTCAGATCATGCAAGGAAAAATACGGGGCGGGCGCTAACGGGATTATTGACGCGGAGTATGCAGTGCTTGATGCTTCGGTGGGGGAAGACTATTCAAGAGTCAATGCAGTACGTACTTCTTTAGACGGTTTGCGCGAATGGCTTGGTATCAGCAGCGTCCTTGTGTCGGCGCCGATTGTCGATGACAATAATCGTGTGAAAGAGAGGGAATATACGCTTAAGTGTCCGGCAGACAGCATCGGGGCAGGCATCCCCGCATTCAATTTTGTTCCTTATTGGACCGTCTCAGTTTCTGGAGATACGACCGAGCTTCATGATTTGGCTTATATGGAAAGCGCTTCTCATGAAGTTAGGCGCTGTCAAGAGCATCTTGAAAATCATCGGGCCATGCGTGATCTTCTTCGTATTTCAAGTTGGACGGAGCATTCTCTTTCAATAGAAGCGGTTTCCAGAGAGGATGATCCTCTCCGGGTTGAAAGTGGAATTCCGTACCAGGAAAGATGGTGCGCAGTCGTTGAATCACGTTCCGGAATGCACTCGCATGTTGGGCAGCTCAATTATCTGATTAGGTATTCTGATTTCTGCAACGGCGATTTGAGTTCGTGGTTTAAACTTCGGGATACTTATGCTCGAGGAATCGACCCCATCGTTTCATTGTTCTCTATGAGAGGTGCTTCTATTGAAGCTTGGGTGGTGCAGCTTAGTATTGGATTTGAGGCGCTTGGATACCAGCTGCTCCAAGAGAGAGGAGCGGATAAAGATAAGGCTGGCAAAGCTTGTTTTGCGAATAAGCTTCATGCCATTATTTCTGATCTCGGCGATAATTGGCCTTTCGATCTCGAACAATGGAGACTCGAGATGACTGAATCCTATAACTCGATTAAACATGCAAACCGGGCTCGTGTTGACCGGCTGCAAAGCCTTAATGCGTGGAGAGAAGGTGTTCTGGTATTCCGTGGCTGGGTTGCATTACGTCTAGGCGTGCCCAAAGACCAGTTGCTTCAGAGGCTGCAGTATGATCCGTTGACTCACCCGTATGTGCGGGAGGAGCAAATTTAGGATGTCGGATGAAGCGATTGCATATTGACTGATGCATACGAGAATGACAGCAGGGTGTTATTCGTGAACGAACGGCATAAAATATGCGTAGCAGGTATTGAACGAGCGGATATACCCATGTTTTAAGGGGAGCAATGTTCGAGGCGGATAAGCCTATACGGCATGTTGAAAACGACGAATATGGTCGGAAGAAGTACGTCGATAACCTTGCCTACGCCATTCTGACCGATGACGATTCGGATGGTCTGATAGTTGGCGTGGAAGGTGAGTGGGGCAGCGGTAAGACATCCATCAAGAACATGCTCATTGAGCGACTTCAGCAGATGCCCCTCCCAAGTCGTAAGACTCATCTCATTGAATTCGACGCCTGGATGTATTCCAGATCGGGAGAGGTAGTATCCGCATTGTTCTCTGAGATTTCAGCGGGCCTTTCTCCCCGATTGAAGTGGTATCAAAGACTGCGTGTACGACTTAGCGGATATAGGGGCAGAGCTTTTAAGCATGCAGTTCAGCTGGGTCTTGACATTCTGGGTGCTTGTCCTTTTCCAACAAACGTCAACATTGCTATGGCAGTTGTTTCTTGGGGCTTTCAAGCTCTTTCGGAAGAGCTTTCGAATGATACATTACAAGGCGGAACAATGTCGGGAAGAGGAGCGAAGACCGCAGATAATTTACGTCAGACAAGAGATGTTTTGAAAAGAAACCTCAACTCGCAATCAGACAGGATTGTTGTCTTTATTGACGATTTGGATCGTCTTCTGGACGATGAAATCGGTTCGCTTATACAGGCGGTGAAAGCGGTGGGGGATCTTCCTCACGTCACATATGTCCTGTTCTATGACAAGTCCTACGTTGCGCAGGCGCTCGATAAAGTAAGTCATGATCGTGGCGTTGAATTCCTTGAGAAGATAGTTCAGATTCCTGCCGTGGTTCCTGAATTGTCCCTTAGTGATTTGCATAAGTCATTAAAGAACGAAATCTTGCGTATCGGATGGCGCGATAACTTGTCACTGGGAAGAGAACAGGATATTTTCAATCAGTGTATTTGTCCATTCATCCGGAGCAAGCGAGACATGATGCGCTTCCTGAATGATTTCCGTCTGTATTACGCGGCACTTGGCGATGATGTTGAGCTACTGGATTTGGCAGGCATCACCGCACTGCGTATATTCTGTTCGGAACTGTATCGGTGGATAGGCGAGAAGCGTAATTATCTGACGGATTTGGAATTCGTCGATAATAATAGTGGAATGTATGTTGACAGGCAAAGGAAAAAGCAGAAAACACTAGAACATGAAATTCAGGACGCCAGAGATGCAGGTATCTTTAATGGATTTCCGGCAAACTGGAAAGAAATTGTCAGGGTGCTATTTCCATTTGCTAATAAAGCTTTAGGCAAGCAGAATCTATCTCGGGTTCCAGATTCATATCGAGCAATATGCAAGAAAGATCATGTTGACACATATTTCCGGCTGGTTCCATCGCCGGAGAATATTTCAGAGAAGCGTTATAAACAATTTGTCTGCGAAATAAATCTTGACAATGCTCAGCCGGATGCTGATCTGATGCAGGTCGCTTATTCTCCTAGATTGAAAGGGAGAATTGGGAGATACTTATATCGGGATACACAACAGAATGCGAGGAGAATGTGCATGCTGCTTCGCTTTTATTTGAAGCATCATTTTTTGATTGATCTACAATTCCCATTAAGTACAGTGGAAAAGTATTTCTATCCTTATGTGTTGAATTTATTTGAGCTAGCATGCGAGAAAAGATGGAATTCAGCTAATGCTGAAGCACTTTTGCAAGAATGTATTGATAATGAAAATATAGGGGCATTTCCAATCGATATTTATTTAGCCATGCTATGCGGTTTGCGGTCTTTGCCGGCACAGGAAGAGGATTGGCAGAGAAACAGATTGTCCGAGATTTGGGATGTTGAAGTTGGGTGGCATTTGGGAGCTAGAAGTCAGATGCCGTCTGAGCTGGACAAGAAGGTTGACTGGGGAATTTATGTTGATCGCTTTGAGAAAAAGGTTTTGTCTCTTGCAAAGAAACAGCTTCAGGATAAAGGTCGTGACTCATTACCAGTACATTTGAGTTTTTATGATTTACGTTTGACGATAGCGATGCTGGGATGGTTGTTTAAGGATGTGCCAGATGCTTTGACAGATGCGTTACTTGCGCTTCGTAAGTATGCGGATGAAGACCAATTTGTGTTTCTTTCTGCGGCTGCATTAGTAATAGAACAAGATGATGGTAGCTATGCCGTTGACGTCCAAACCGCTAAACATTTGTTCAAATCTGCTGACTACCTAAATATGGTCAATTCGTATGTCAACGATAATGAATTACAACATAAGACTGATAGACGATATGAGCAGCAGTTACATCATGCGGCTTATGCCTTTGCGCTCAAGGGCAATGGGATAGTAATTCAAAATGGCAAAGTTCAGGTTACTGCTGACCAGGCGAACAATGTCCTGAAAAAATGGGGGCTAGATGGCTAAGAAATTTGCTTTTGATTTTCTCTAGGTGGATAGACATCCTAGTGCGAAAACAGTTTAGCTTTATGCTCTTCCTGAGCTGAATGTAAGTACTGCGTGAGCTGCCGTCATAGCAGGTGCGGACGTTTTCTTGGAGACTGAACGAAAGGATTATCGTATGTTCAGCCCCGAGGAACGACAGCGCGCGGTGGACTTGTATTCCGCCACGCCGATGACCACGGCCCAGATCGTGAAGTACCTGGGATACCCGACCAGGCGGTAGTGCCTGGAATGCTGGCTGACAAAGGATTCCCGGTATGCCGGCCATATGGCCAAACCCATCATCCCACTGGAGACAAGGACCAAGGCGATCGAGCCGGTGCCGGGAGACATGCGGCAGAAGCAGGCCGCCGAACGGCTCAGCGTGAGCATCGGCGCGGTCCACAAAAGAGCGGAACCATCCCGGCTTCCGGTGACGGTGTCCATTTTGAACGCCGATGGTGTTCAGATTAACTGGTGACTACGAGGTGGTGACGTTTTCTTGGACTTCCTGACCGGGAGGGGGTCCAAGAAAACGTCACCACCTCGTAATCCCAAACGACTATTCGACGTATTTTGTAGCTATCTCTTGACGCATGATTTTGCGGCAACAATATGTGGTTTCCTTATCCTTGTCGACAGCTCTAGCGTGCGGAATGCTGCCAAACTGAAAATGAGGGATTTCTTACAGCGTCTGACAAATGCATTATTGAATGCTACCTTTGTGTTTTGAGAGAAGGACTGGTAATATACATCCTTTCGAAAAGCAAGCTTCATATATCTGAACATAGAAATTTCCATGACAGAGGAGGGGTATGAAGTCAATACAAGTAGCGAATGCTTTCATTCTTCGCCATGGCTCTGATATCGACATTACGAATCTTGTGCTGAACAAGCTCGTTTATTTCGCGCAAGTCGAATCTCTGCGCGAAACCGGGAAACCATTGTTCGAAGACAAGATTGAAGCGTGGCCTTACGGTCCGGTTGAGAGGAACGTTTATTTCACTTTCCAAAAATACGGACGCAACAGGATTCTCAAGTCCGAGGGCGAAACCGCAAAGGATGAACAGGCCTTATCCGTCGTAGATGGGACGGCAAAGAAATATGGTTTTCTGACGGCATTCGATCTTGTGAGATTCTCCCATCGAAAGAACTCCGCTTGGAAGAATGTCTACAGGGAAGGAGAAAACGTCGAAATCACCAACGATGCCATTCTCGCATCCGACGACGGTCTGACCTTCCCCAAAAACACTCTTGCATCTAGTTTGGATGAAGTAAATGCAAAATGGCAGAACACCTTCAGGATTCTGCGCAATGCCTGAGCAATACACTGACGAGTGGTGGCATATCCAAGCGCCGCCACTCGTTTTTCCATCTGATGATTTCGCAGAAGCAATGACACAAGCAATCGTCCGAGTACACAGGAAGCAACTTGACGACATCGGCGGATTTACCGTGGAAAGAGCCAATGACGCCGGTTCCGTAAGTGGCGTTGTAGATTCGACATTTCTGCCGGTATTCGGTCAATCGCCGAAAGAACGATTCGAAGATTTGTTTCGACAAATGACGCATTTTACCTTTCACCTAGCCAAAAATCATTATTTCGCTGATGGCAACAAGCGCACCGCAATGGCCATATCCTTGGCCATCCTGAAAATGGAAAGAATTGATTTGGATATCGATGATGATCCAGCGCCAGAACGAAATACCCTATATAAACTCATTTCCAGACTGGTGACAGAAGAAATCACGGAAGAACAATTTGCCGCAAGCCTGAGGAGAAGTGGACGTTTAATCGATGAATGATGACGGGCTGCCGCTTGTCCGCTACAGCACAAGATCGACCGGCCCATGCGAGTGCTCGGCTACCGCACGCCTGCCGAGCCATTCGCCGACGAACTGCCAGACCTACAAGCCTGACGAAGGCGTTGCACCTGCAAATGAACAACGGGTGGCATCCATACATCATGATGAACGAGTAGGGTTGACGGGGGAGGGGGAACCACATGAACCAGGCATGCGCACGCAACGACACCATCGACGCGGGCAACTATCATGGCCGACCGTAATACCGGTCGTTCCTGCGATTCCTGGCGACGCAGGATCGAAACGTCATCTGGCTGTTGCTGGCCATCGCTTTTCTTCCGGTGGACGGTATCACGCTCGGCCTGTATGCGCCATTCTGGTCGCCAATCAGTCCGGCGCTGTTCGCCGTGTACTGCCTATGCAATTGGCGGCAACTGCGCATCGCAGCCAACCGGTACCTGCCAATGTTCCTCCTACCGGTGGCCTGCATAATCCTGTCCATCCCGGGATGGCTGAAGTTCGGCATCCACCTCAACGCCGCGTTCATGAGCATCACCGGATTGCTGGGCGTGCTCGCCACTTTGGGTGCGATCGCCATTGCGTTCGGCATCAAACGCATTCCATGGCGTACGCCATTGCGGATTCTCATCGCTTCTTACTGGTTCTCCTTCGGCGTGGGCGTGGTGCAATGGCTAGCCATCCATCTGCATATCAAGCCGTTGACCGACTATTTCGCGCACCTCATGTACCGGCAGTACATCAATGAAAGCTCGGTGTGAGGCGGTGGCCACCTGCAGTTCCTGTTCGCGGAGCCCAGCTATATCGGCATGCATCTGTTCGGCGCATTGCTGCCGCTTATGTGGCTTATGCGTGGACTATGCCAAGCGGTTGCGCAACCTCATCGTTATGTATGCGATTGGCGCTGTGCTAATGCAGGCCGGCACCCGGATCGTTCTTCGCACGAATCTACCAGAGCCTTGACCCGCTATGCGGGCTGCTCGCCCATCCGTGGACGGTGCTTACCGGATATGGCGCCGGCAACATCATCAACGCGGTATGGGCCGGCGCGAAGCATGCGGGACGATTGTTGAATGGCCTGGGCATGAATGGAAGTGCTGCGGTGGGATTCGCGGCTGGCATCAGCAATCATTCGGGTAGGCAATGTTCGACTGTTCAGTTTTTGAGCCTTGCCGCTCTGGAGCTGCCATATGCGAATGAAATATGTTTCGTTGCTTAGGGCGCAGTGGTCGCGGCCTGTTCGGACCGCAGCTCCTCGATACTTATATGCAAGACGGCAGTCGATGGCCGTCTATGCTGGGTGAAGTGATCTGAAGTGATCTGAAGTGATTTACAAGCTGCGGATTTGCGAACCGAACGGCCACAAGGCCAGCTTGGCCATCTTGAACGACTGGATACCGAACGGAATGCCGATGATGGTGACGCAGTTCAGCAGGCCGGCAAGTATGTAGCCAATCGCCATCCACAAACCAGCCAGCACGAACCAGATGATGTTCAGCAGCACGGATCCCACGCCGCCGCCATACTCCACGGTCTTACCAAACGGGGTCAACGTGAGCCCCGCCATCTTGAACGCCTGAATACCCAGTGGAATGCCCACAATGGTGATGCACAACACCAAACCGATAATGGCCCAGCTGGCGGCGAGCAACAGTCCACCCAAAATCAGCCACAGAATATTACCAATAAGTCGCATACGCACATGATACTGACATGCCGTGCCGATGCCGACAAGTGGCAACGGATAACAACAAAAGATACAAAAAGCAGCAAAGCCATGTGGGAAGGATGCATTTTGCCTCGTCATAAGCAAAAATGGCGAGGCAGATTTATCGAACCTTAATCGAACCAAGTTTTAATACGGTTGCATTGCTTGGCGATGCCTCCGAATATATTGGTCAAACTTTTATTTTGCTTTCCGAGGTGTTGCTGGCAGCAACGTATTGAATGGATTTTTGCAGTCACTTAATTGATGCGGCTGCAAAAGCGATCGGTATTTTCTGGCTGAATTCCTTAAGTACGGAGCGGCAGAAAACAAAATCTTTGATAAGTGCCATGTAAAACTGCTCAACATCTGTTCGACTGAAAGCCCGCTACAAATCTGCCATACATACCGCAGATAGACCGGTTGAAATGGGAAAGATGCGCAGAGTGTGGGGCGTTCGCCTTGGGAACGGACGCCCCACACTTGTTGTGCGGGAATTTATAGCATTCCGATCAGTCCGTGATCGTGGCCGTCGCGTGCGAAGGCTGGAATCGTGTCTATTCCGGCGTCGACAGTGATTTTTTGCCCCCCTCCATACACTTTGCCAGTGCGTAGATCCGTCCATGTGATGCTAGCGTTTCCGGGAAGCGTCACCTCACGCGATCTGGCTCCGGCCTCAACTACGGGGGTCACTAGGATATCAGGGCCGAACATATATTCATCGGCGATATCAGACACCGATTCGTCTTGAGGGAACTCGTAGAAGAGTCCACGGACCAAAGGCTGGCCATCGGCATGTGCTGATTCGAACAATTCCCGAGTGTAAGGGCGCATTTTCTCGCGAATGGCAATGAACTTTCGGAAGATCCGCTCCGTCTCGGGGCCATAACTCCAAGGCTCATTGTCGGCACCACTTGGCGAACGGTGGTCTCCGGCCGAATTGGTGATGGTCTCCTTGCCGGTTGTCGTATGCAGACTACGGTCGCCATGGTTGCGCATGACCGGTAGGAAGCATGAGAACGCGCACCAGCGGGCCAACAACTCCTTGAAATCGTCCGAATCAATTATCCCATCATGGAAACCGCCCATATCGGTGGTGAACCAGGGGATACCGGCCATGCCCATGTGGATGGCGCAGGTAATCTGGGCACGAAGGTCGGCGAAGGTCGAACCAACGTCTCCAGACCAAACAAGAGAACCATAGCGTTGCGAACCAGCCCAAGCGCAACGGGTGAGGTTGACGATGTCACCATCCCTTCCTATGGTTTGTTGCCCCTCGTAGAAGCCTTTGTTGTAGTCTCTTGGGTAGATGTTTGCCACCTGCTGGTTTGGGCCGGCATAATATCGATAGTTGTCGAAATCGTACGTGCCGTATTCAGGTTCCGCTTCATCGAGCCAGAATGCATCAACCCCAAGCTCGGCATAATTTGTTCGGCACTTCTCCCAAACATATTCGCGAGCTTTTGGATTGGTGGCGTCATAGAACTGGCTGGGACCTTCGAACATCATGCCGACGTCTTCACCCTTATCTGCGCGCACGAGAAGGTTCTTTGACTTCATCTCAACATAATTCTCTGAGGCGAGTGCGACCTGGGGCCACACAGATACCATGAGTTTCACTCCCATGCTGTGCAGCTCGTCCGCCATAGCTTTGGGATCTGGCCAGAATTCATTCTCAAAACGGAAGTCACCCATATGCGGCCAGTGGAAGAAATCTACAACGATGAGATCCAATGGAATATTACGCTGTTTAAACCCATGGGCGACGTCTAGGAGCTGACGTTGATTCCAATATCTAAGCTTGCACTGCCAGAATCCCAGTCCCCATTCAGGCATGTGAGGAGCGTGCCCTGTGGCGTCGGCGTAATGCTTCATTATCGAAGAAGGTGTATCGCCTGTGGTAATCCAGTAGTCAATCTGCTTGGCTGATTCAGCTCGCCATTCCGTACGGTTCTTGCCGAACGTAACGTTTCCAAGTGCCGGATTATTCCACAGGAAGCCATATCCGGCGCTGGAAACCACGAAAGGAATGGATGCCTGTGAATTGCGATGCGCGAGTTCGAGGGTACAACCTTTCAGATTGAGGATGTTCTGTTGGTACTCGCCCATACCATATAGTTTCTCATTTTCCGGTGTGGTAAAGGAAGCAACGATGGAATAGTCGCCTCCGGTGATCGGTTTGAACCATCGCGCTCGAAGATTTAGTGATCCGCCAGATGGTATTTCCTGAATGAGCGGTGTGCCGTCTGCCTTATAGAAGCTTAGTAAACAGCGTGGCTCTTCATATCCTGATCCGGAGTACAGGCCGCAGGATGCTTTCGCTTGAACTACAATATCGCCATTGCGTAATTCGGCGGTTCTATTGGGCTTGTCAATGGTGATGCCATAGTTGTGGCTGCCTGAGGCCTGGTTGTTTTGTGGTAGCAAAGCTCCGTCTTGTTCTTGTATCTCATGCATTTTCGAGGCGCGGACGCGGACTGAATTCTTTCCCCATGGTTCGATGCGAAGATATTCGCCGTCACCAGTCCACAACAGTGCATCTCCATCGATAGCAAAAGTTAGTTCACTCATAGTTGGTCCTTGTAATTATGTACTTAAGGGTTGGATTAGTCTTTCACCGCTCCGGCTGTTACGCCGGCGGCAACGTATTTCTGTGCGAAAATTAGTAATAGCGCTGTTGGTACTGAGGCCAATACTGCGGTGGCCATCATTGGCCCCCATTCTTGGTTCTGTGAACCGATAAAGTCATATAGACCCATGGTGATTGGCCTCATCTTGCCGCCACCGGAATCGAGGGTCGAAGCAAACATGAAATCTGACCATGCCCAGAGGAAAGCGAACAGCGAAGTCGTGACAATGGTATTACGGGAGAGTGGAATCACGATTTTGGTAAAAACACCCCACTGCGATGCTCCGTCGATTTGCGCTGCCTCCACCAACGAGCGTGGCATACCGGACATAAATCCCGTCATCAGAATCACTGCGAACGGTACCGACAAAGTGGAGTCGGCAACGATAAGTCCCGGAATACTGTCGAGAAGGCCGATGTCATCGTAGATCTGGTAGAAGCCTAGAGACATAACGACCGCGGGAATCATCTGAGCAACAATCAACAGGAAGTTCATGGACTTTGAGCCTTTGAACTCCAAGAAAACAATGGCGTATGACGAAGGTAATGCAATTGCTAGGGTCAGGATCACGCATCCTATGGCAACTAGCAATGACGTTCCTAGGTAGGGGAGCTGTGAACTTAACGCAGAGGCATAATTGTCGAGCGTGAAATCTTTCGGGAACAGATCACCTGAACGGATGGAGCGACGTTGCGTGAATGATATGTTGATCATCCAGTATACGGGGAAGAGCATAATCAGCGTCAAAATGATGCCTATAAGTGTTTTCCACCATGATGAACGATGTTTCATTTTAGTTACCTCTTCTCTTCATTCCGCTGGGCCCACAGGTAAATCAGAGCGAAAATCAGTGCTACGACAATGAGAATCGTGCCCACAACGGATGCTTCCGAATACCGGATGGTTGCTGATGTGCCCTTTCCGAAAGCCATCTCATAAGCCCAAGTTGCCAAGGTTCTCGAAGATCCAGTGCCCTTGGTCATAATCCAGATGATGTCTACTGTTCGTAACGTGTAGACGAAACCTAGCAGGAGCGTGATCATCGATACCGGCTTGAGCAACGGGAAAGTAATCTTCCAGAAGCGCTGCCAAGCATTGCAGCCATCCAACGCGGCGGCTTCATACAAGTCGCCATTGATGTTTTGCAAGCCCGAATACAGAATTACGAGGTTGAAAGGAATACCAAGCCAAATATTGGCAATGATAACCGCCCACAAGGAATGATCGGCTTGCAGCCACCAAACCGGGTCCAAACCAAATAGTTTGAGGAAATTATTAATAACACCGCTGTCGGCGTCCATCATCCATTGCCAGATCGTACCGGAAATCATTGGCGGAAGTAGCCATGGTACAAGGAATGCGCCGCGCAAAGCCGCGGAAAGTTTGAAATTCTGATTGAAGAAAACCGCCAATGCCAAGCCGATAGAGTATTGGAAAACGATAGAAGCGAAGACGAAAATCAAAGTCTGTCCGAGAATGGTCCAGAACTGTTGATTGCTTAATATTTCCTTATAGATATCGAATCCAGACCAAGGGGCATCGCCGGTCACAAAAGTGCGACGTGTGTAGCGGTGCATACTCATGGAAATATTCTGAATCAGAGGCCAAACGTAGAAGATAAGCATGTAAATAATCAGCGGGGCCGCGAAACCAATGGCGGCCAATGTGGTTGGCTTGATTCGCCTTGGTTTATCTGCGGTGATTGTTTGAGACATAGTTCACCTGCCTGTTGATGGAAAAGATGGAATGGGGCGTCTGAATATCGCAATGAATGGCGGGCAGATGCCCCGGAAAAATATGAGACCGCGAATCAGCCCTTATTCAAGGCAGCCTGTAGATCTTCAGAAAGCTGTGCAGAAATGTCTTCGTATTCCAGACCAACGTCAGTGGTACGGCCTTCAGCATTTTCTACGGCGTCAACCCAAGGTGCCCAGGCACTGTTCTCTTCCACCTGCTGCTTGCGGACGTCACTTTTGGCGGCAAGATAAACCATCTCATCATTGGTCTTCTTGAGATTATCTCCGTCAATGAGGCACTGAATGACCTCCGCGGTTGCCTTCATCTTGTCACTGTCTTTGGTTTTCTGGGTTGGAATGGTAATGAACTCGCCACCGCTTGGAACCGGGGCTACTCCGCCATCTTTGGCTGGAATGGAAATCATCTTGTAGCCTTTCTCGGTGGCTGACTCCATCTGCCATGAACCATTTTCGGAGAAGCCGTAATCGCCGCCAAGGAATAGATCCCACGCAGCAGATTGGTTGTCCGTTGCGACCGATTTCGGAGCCCAACCTTTTTGGACCCAGCCGGATACCAGATCAAGCGCATCCTGCTCGGCACTGGAACCTGAAGCGTCCTTCAATTGACCGCCGGCTCCCCAGAACCAGGGAAGGAACTGGAATGTTCCTTCTTCGCCGGAAATGCCGGAGAACGTGATGCCCTTATATCCTGCGTTTACTACTTTTTCGATGGCACTGTTGAGTGAATCCCAATCGGTAATCGATTCTGGGTCGACGCCGGCCTTATTGAGGACATCGGGGTTGTAATACAAGCCCAATGCGTTAGTGCCGTAAGAAACCCCATATTGTACGCCGTCGATGATGCCGGGACCTTCGATATTCTTGTCGAATCCTGAAACGTCGACTCCCGCTGCCTCGATATCCGTAACAAGTCCTGCGTCGACAGCGGTAGGCATCTTTGGGTTATCGATCAGGGCGATCTGGGGTGCGTTGCCGGCCTTGACAGCTGTTGTGAGATTGTTTAATAGGTCTGACTGCGCATAGCCGATGCGTTTTACGTTATATCCCTCAGGAGCACAATTGGTAACGTATTTCGCCCATGTGCTGCTATCGTTCTTCTGAGGGTATGGGTCCCAGAATTCGATTGTTTTGGAATCTTGACTCGAGTTGCTACCGCAAGCGGCGAGACTGACTGCCGCGGCACTTGCGGCGATTAAAGCTATTACGCGCTTCATATTTGAACCGATCATTTGGTATTTCCTTTCATTAACAGCGCACCTATGCGCTGAATGATTAATTTATTGCGTTTGGGAAGTTTTAATCCCAAACTGTTGAACCGGTTAAACAAGTTAAATAATAAACCCTGATCTTTGAAAAGTCAAATCGACGAACTTAACCAATGTAGAATCTCGTGGTTGTTTTCTGCGCGTAATCTACGTAGCTGCGATGTTACTCGGGCTCTTGGGTGAGTGGATAATCAAGATAGCGGGTGACCGTCGGGGCTTTCGGATTGTTTATTCGACGCAAAAGGGTTCCCACGGCGGCTTCTGATAGTTGTGCAATGTCCGGACGCACTGCAGGGAACGATATCTTCATTGATGTTGCTAGCTGTTTCGGGAAAACGGTTACGACCTGCAAGTTATCCGGTGTTCGGAGATTCCTGCGTGCCAAGACCTGAGGGGCAACGATTGTTGCTGGCTCGTTGTGAAGTATCAGAGCGGTCGCTTTGGTGTGCGTATCTAGTGCATGCTCAATGAGGGGCGAAGGATCCGAATCGTCGTCTTTCGGATATTCGACATGCATTTTCAGGTCAAGACGTTTGGCGGTCTCTATCGCTGAATCCAGAAAGCGCCAAGCGTAGCCAAGACCCTGATCAAATATTGTGTGTGACCATGGAATAAGAATCACCTCTTTATGCCCTTCAGAGGCTAAGAAATTCAAGATTGATGATGCAGCCTTGGCGAAATCGGAATCCACTGTATCCAAACCGTGTGAGTTCTTTGGCGAGCCGAATGCAACGGTCGGAATGTGCTCTTTTGCGGCATAGCTGACTCGTGGATCCTCATCTTTGACGTCCATCAGGATGAACCCATCCACTTTCTTTGACGACCATGCTTCATGCATTGCCTCGAAGCCGTCGTTCTCGCCAATGAGTAGGGTGTCGTATCCTCTCTTTGTCGCTTCTTCGGATAGCAGGTACACGTACAGTCCAAAGAGGGCTGACAGATAGTTGCCGTGAAAGGCGGGGGAGACCACACCTATTGTTTTGGTTTTTCTTACGGATAGTGCGCGGGCTGCATGGTTCACCGTATAGCCTAATTCGTCAATCGCATGTTGCACCTTAAGTGTTGTAGCTTGGGTGATTCGAGGATCTCCCGATAGTACATACGAGACTGTTGCCTTGGAAACACCGGCTGCGTGCGCCACGTCAGAAATTGTTACCATATATCACCTGCTCTTGCTTCGTCGCTTCGCTAGGTTAAGCAAATAATCAACATGAGACAAGTTTAGCGTTATCTGTTTGCGCGCGTCGTCATGATGGTCGACAAAAGGCAATGACTCTATTCCACGTTTCCTCTCGTCCAATGGAGGTGTGGACGGCTATGCGCGCGAGTATCTACCAAACTACTGATGTTGGCGGTTTGGGTTAAGTCGCGTTGCTGTCTTGGCGTATGCCGTTGACGGTGCGAACATTGGTGAGTTTGATTCGCATCGGTGCTTGAGGCGATTAAACGTACATGCGTGTGAAGAAAAGTACATTGAACGCCGTAAGAAAAGTACATTGAACGCCGGGGTAAGACGAAGAGGCTTGTCTGCGGCTCGCATCTCGCTTATATATGGCAGATTCGGAGGCCTGACCGGAGACATCTCACTTACATATGGCAGACACATGCGGCGAAAACCTCAAAAACGTACCCCCGAAGTGGCTGTTTTCGCAGGCGACGTGCCATATATAAGCGAGATGTTTCCGTACGAAAAGCAAAATCTGCCATACATAACGCAGATAGACCGGTTGGCGTGGGGTATTACGCGAAGTGATTTCACGCGAGTACACGCTGCGGCCTACAGCAGGGGAGCGGTGCGTGGTTTTGCGGTTGAGTTTCGTACTTGCAACTGCACGGGGAATGTCTCGAATGGTTCCTCGATGGGTTGTCCTTCGATGAGTGCCAGAGCCTTTTGTGCCGCATCGACGGCCATGTCGTATGGGCGCTGTCGAACGGTGGTTAGCTCAGCTTCCTTGGCGAAGGTGCTGTCGTCAAATCCGGTTACGGAAATATCTCCAGGCACGGAAAGGCCGCTGCGTTGAAGGCGGAAGAACAATGGAATTGCCTGTGAGTCCTGATGAAAACACAATGCGGTGGGTGGGTTGTCTTGCGCCATGATCTCGGAAATTGCCGCATCTAGAATGCTGTCGCCTTTTTGCACTGCCAGTGTGCGGGCGGTCAGTCCGTCAATTGCATCGCAGGCTTCCTGGAATCCGGAAATACGGTTAAATGAGCTGAATCCCAATGTGGAGGAAAAGCTTTCATATAAATACAGCAGGTTACGATGTCCCAGCTTGGCGAGATGTCGAACGATGAGTTTGATGCCTTCTTTGTCGTTGATACCGACAGTTGCATCGAATCCTTCGCTGGTGGTATTGATACCGATAATCGGAATTTTTGCGGTTCCGAGACGTTTGACCTCGTCGGGGCTGATGCCAAATGAGGAAACGAATACGGCATCGGCGTTGCTGCGTACGGGAAGTTCCTCGAAGAATGCGTCACGCGCCTCCGACCCCTCGATGGGGTAGATGACCAGATCGTACCCGGCGTCACGCAAAACATCGTTAAGTCCGGCAATGATTTCGGCGGTGAACCATTCGATGACGCCGCTGCCGACCAATAATGCTATGCGATAGGTTCTACCGGATTTAAGAATTCCTGCCGATCTGGAAACGCTGAAATTCAACGCATCGGCTGCGGCCTGCACTTTCAACCGTGTTGCCTCTGACACCTGTTCAGGGTGTGCGAAAGTGCGTGAGACTGTAGCGTTCGATACGCCTGCCTTCAGTGCCACATCGCCGATGCTCGCTTTCATGGTGCCTCCGAAAGTTTTTCACTGTTTGTTTCAGCCTACCATCATTACCGTCCTCATGGCTACAGAGTTGAAAGATGAATGAAAAGGGTTGCGATACGACACGCCGTATGAAAAACAATATGTGCACGCTCACAGCGGTGAGATGAAACGGGTTTCAAATGAAACCGTTTACATTTCAAAAAACCTTGAATTGCCAATATGAAACCCTTGTCGTATGCTATTGCTTGTCCGCAAGGGGCGGATGAAGGCTTACGAGGACGTAAGGAGAGATATGAAAATCAACAAAGGTATCGCAGTGGCAGTGGCGGCCCTGAGCATCGTCGGCTTGGCTGCGTGCGGGAACAGCAATGCCGCGTCCGGCACAACCGATACGAAAGCCGACAAAGGGCTTGACGTTATCGGCAACACCATCACCTACGACCCCAATCATCTCGTGAACGACGGCAAGCCAATCCAGCTCGAGTACTGGAGCTGGGGCAGCAAGGGCACGGATCCTGTCTACAAGATGATTGAGTCCTACACGAAGACGTATCCGAACGTCACCATCAAAACGGTGAATGTTTCATGGGATGATTATTGGACCAAGCTGCCGTTGGCTCTGAAAGGCAAAAACGGTCCGGCCGTTTTCAACATCCACAACTCTTACGATGCGTTGATTCGTCCATACGCAGCGGATTACGATATCGACACCAAGTCTTTGGAATCCGACTACTCCACCGCATCCGTACATGAAGATGAGAACGGCAAAGTCAAGTACATCGACTCCGTGATCAACACCGGCAACATCTACTACAACAAGACATTGTGGAGCGAAGCGGGCCTCACCGACGCCGACATTCCGACCACATGGGACGAATTCATCCAGGTCGCCCAAAAGCTCACCAAAACCGACGGCAGCAAGATGACGCAGGCCGGCTTCAACTTCAACGGCGACGCCTACAGCGCCATCTATCAAGGTCTGAATTATCAGAAGGGTGAACTGCTCTTCAGCGAAGATGGCAAGAAAGCCAACTACAACAACGATGTGACCAAAGAAAACATGCAGTTCCTCAAGGATTTGTATGACAAGTACAAGGTCGGATCCGTTGACTTCGGCAACGATTACACCCAAAGCTTCGGTAACGGCCAGTCTGCGATGATCTACGCTTGGGGCCACATGGAAGGCACGCTGAAAGAAAAGTATCCAGATATTGACTACGGCGTGTTCGCCACCCCAACCTTCTCCGAAGACACTCCGTTTGCATACGACCGTTACAACGGCGAATCCACTCCGGGCGTCAACAAGAACCAGAGCAAGGAGCAGCAGGCCGTTGCCCAGGACTTCATCAAGTACCTGCTCGCCAACGATGATTACATTCGTGAAGCGGTATCCGAACTGAACTCCTTCCCAGCCAAGACCTCGCTGCAGAACGACAAGGACATTCTCTCCAAGCCGGTCATGGCCGCCATCCAGCCACGCGTAGACCGACTGATCTGGCCGGGACCGGCACCATCCACCGTTGAATCCAGCGGCACCACTGCTTTCCAGAACGTCTTCCAGAACGGCATGTCCATCGATAAGGCTCTCAAGGAGGCCCAGGGTCAGATGGATACCGACATGAAGAGCTCTGACTTCACGTCAATGGAAAGCAAGTACGCTTACTTCGACGAACATAAGTAATACCGATATATCCTTTCCAATCCCTTTTCCAATCCGGGCAGTCGCGGTACGATTCTTCTTCCGCGCCGCGGCTGCCTTTTATCTACGAGATACGTTCAATCTTCTTATTCGATTCGATCTGACATTCTGTATTGCGTAACAAAACGGTCGAATCGGCTCACAGAGAGGCGAGATTCAATGAAAAACAAAAATGGTGAATCTCTGGTATCGAGAATTTTCACCCTACGCAACATGGCCGTTGCCTTCTTGGTGGTCTATTTCGCCATTTTCCTGGCCTACCCAATTTTTAAAGCCTTCGCGGGCAGTTTGCATAACTGGAATCCTCTGATTGGCACTTATGATTGGGTCGGACTCGACAACTTCAAACAGATCCTCACAGACAAACTTTTCTGGACTTCCATGGGGAACACGGCGGTATTCGCAGGTGTTTCCACACTCTTCCGCATTGTGCTTGGTCTCGGCTTGGCCCTGCTGCTCAGCGCCAAACTCGTCAAATGCAAAGACACCCTCCGAGGTCTGTTCTACATGCCGACCATCACTCCGCTCGTGGCAGTCTCTTTCGTATGGATGTGGATGTTCGACCCGCAGTTCGGCATGGTAAACAAAATCACAGGACTCGACATCAACTGGCTGCACGACACCAAATGGGCCATGCCGGCAGTCATCATCATGACCATTTGGAAGGATTTCGGCTACGCGACCGTTCTATATTTGGCCGGTCTCATGAATCTTCCTCGAGACGTGTACGAGGCGGCCGCCATCGACGGTGCCAACTCAGTGCAGATTTTCTTCAAAATCACCCTGCCGTTGCTTAAATCAACCACCTTGTTCATTGTCATCACGTCACTGATCAGCTACCTGCAGGCATACGTGCAGATTCTCGTCATGACCGAAGGCGGTCCGGGCACGTCAACCTACACCATCAGCTATCTCATCTTTGATCAGGCATTCCAGAAATACAACTTCGGCGTCGCGTCAGCTCAGGCAGTTGTGCTCTTCCTGTTCACTGGTGTGCTCACCCTCATCATGTTCAAGGTTTCTGGAGATTCGGAGGAACTGGCATGAAATCACGTAAAATTGGCGGCATCATTCTTACGATTCTGCTCTTCATCGCCGCCATCATCACCATTGTTCCATTTGTTTGGATGTTCATTTCATCATTCGCGCCAAATAGCGAAATCGTCAAAGTGACCGGAGGATTATTCCCTAAGCCATCCACGATTGACAATTATGTGAGCATCCAAGAAAAGTTCAATTTCTTGCGATTGTTCGCAAACTCGCTGATCGTAGCAGTACTGAAAACCGGTATTGCAATCTACACAAGTGCGGTGCTTGGTTACGTGTTCTCTAAAATGCGATTCCGTGGTCGCAACCTGCTTTTCGGCATCGTTATGAGCACCATGATGATTCCTTGGGCAGTGACCATCATTCCGCAATACGAAATGTTCACCAACTGGGGTCTGCAAGACACCTACACGTCGCTCGTGCTTCCTGGCATGATCAGCGCATTCGGTATCTTCCTGTTCCGCCAATCCATCTCGGGAATTTCTGACGAACTCATTGAAGCGGCGAAACTCGATGGCGCATCCGAAACCAGAATCTTCCATAGCATCATTCTGCCAATGAGCCATAACACCATCGCGGCGCTCGCCATCTTCACCTTCCTGTGGAATTGGGAAGACTACCTGTGGCCATTCTTGATGATTACCGACGAAAACAAGCAGCTGCTCGCTGTCGGCTTGAAGGCCTTCAACGGACAATACGGCACCGATTACGGCGGATTGTTCGCAGCGACTTCGTTGGCAATTGTTCCAGTGATCATTGTGTATATGATTTTCCAGAAGCAGTTCATTGCAGGTATTGCGACGGGCAGTGGCAAGTAAGGCAGGAGTAGTATGGCAAACAACGCATTAGATAACGCAACCGGCACGGTATTCGTCGACTATGTGCGCAAGGCACGTCCGAAAATGCGAGAATCGTCGGTTTTACAAGGGGATCATTGGAGGATTGGCATTCTAACGGAATCGCTGATCCGTTTCGAATGGTCTGATTCCGGCGAATTTGAGGACAATCTTACGCAGATGGTGGTCAACCGCGATTTCGGTGCCGATACGCAGTTCACGGTGTCGCATCGCGACGGACTGCTCATTGTTGACACCCCCGCGCTGTATGTGACGTACGATGGCAAGCCATTCAGCAAAGAAGGCTTGAGCGTAGTCGTCAAGGGCGTGGCCGACACCCAGTTCAATACGTGGCATTACGGCGACGAGCCGAAGCATAATCTTAAAGGCACCGCGCGCACGCTCGACGAGGCGAACGGCGAAATTCCTCTGGACGATGGTGTGATTTCGCGAGACGGATGGGCGGTACTCGACGATTCCGCCGCGAACGTGATCGTGGAAGCATACGAAGTGAACGGCAAACCGAATCCGCTGGGGGCTTGGGTTATGCCACGCGATCACGCGGAAACCGACTTCTACTTCTTCGGCTATGGCCGCCGCTACACCGAAGCGGTGCAAGACTTCTACAAGCTGGCCGGACCAACGCCTCTGCTGCCGCGCTTCGCACTCGGCAACTGGTGGAGCCGCTACTACCGCTACACGCAAGACGAATACCTGCAGCTCATGGACCGGTTCAAGCGCGAAGGCATTCCATTCACCACATCCGTGATCGACATGGACTGGCACCGCGTGGACGATGTCGATCCGAAATACGGTTCCGGTTGGACCGGCTATTCGTGGGATAAGCAGCTGTTTCCCGATCATGAGGCGTTCTTGCGCGACTTGCACGAGCGCGGCCTGAAAGCCACGTTGAACGTGCATCCGCGAGACGGCGTGCGCGCGTTCGAAGACGACTATGAGGCGGTGGCCAAGCGCGTCGGCATCGATCCCGCAACCGAAGAGGCAGTGGAATTCGACCTCACGAATCCGGATTTCGTAAGCGCCTACTTCGACATGCATCATCGTATGGAAGCCGAAGGCGTTGACTTCTGGTGGCTCGACTGGCAGCAAGGCGGCGTGACCCGCCAGCCCGGACTTGACCCGCTGTGGGTGCTCAACCACTTGCACTACCTGGATTCCGGGCGCTACGAGACTTCTTCCGAACGCAATGTAAATGAGAACTGCGAATGCGAAAAGTGCGCCGAGCCGGGCGCTCGCGATGAGCATGAAATGCATGTCGAGCAATCCGAACGCAACGTGAGTTGCACGGAACGCAACAACCGTTGGCCGCTCACCTTCTCGCGGTATGCTGGCCCGGGTTCGCACCGCTATCCGGTCGGCTTCTCGGGAGACACCATTGTTACGTGGGAATCCTTGCAGTTCCAGCCGTATTTCACTGCTACCGCGTCGAATATCGGCTACGGATGGTGGAGTCACGATATTGGCGGTCATATGTGTGGCTATCGTAACGAGCATTTGGAAGCCCGTTGGTACCAGCTTGGCACGTTCAGCCCGATCAATCGCCTGCATTCCAGCAATTCGCAGTTCATGGGCAAGGAGCCGTGGAACTTCTCCGCGGAAGTGCGCGATTCCATGGTGGGTTCGCTGCGACTGCGCCATATGATGCTGCCGTACCTGTACACCATGAACTATCGCGCCGCGTTCGAGGGCATGCCATTGGTGGAGCCGATGTATTGGGCGGATCCGAACAATCCGCAGGCGTACGAGGTGCCGGATGAATTCCGTTTCGGCACTGAGCTGCTGGTTGCACCAATTGTTTCTGACAATGACGATTCCGCGCAGCTGGGTAGCACGGAAGCATGGCTGCCGCAAGGTGAATGGTATGACTTCTTCGATGGTCGCCGTTACGTTTCGGCAGGAGAGTCCGGGCGTCGTTTGGAAGTGTGGCGTGCGATCGACCGTATGCCGGTGTTTGCCAAGGCTGGCGGTATCGTGCCGTTGCAGCAGCTTGGCGAGGGCAATAAGGTGAATGATCTGGGCAATCCGGAGTCCCTGCAGGTGCTGGTGTTCCCCGGTGCGAACGGTTCGTTCACACTCAAGGAAGACGATGGTTCTGTGGCCTCTGCTGCTTCCGGTTCTGCATCTGCCGAGTCTTGCGATGGCCAAACTCATGTTGCCGATACGCGCATGAGCCTTGACTGGAAGAATACGGACAATGCCACGCAGTTCACCATCAGTCCGGTGGAAGGCTGTGCTGAAGCCATTCCGGCACAGCGTAACTGGGAGATTGTGTTCCGTGGAGTTGCACAGCCAGACACGCAGAACGTTCGTATCGAAATTGGCGGTAAAGCTTGCAATACTGCAGAAATTACATACGATCAGCAGACGTTGAGTCTGTCGGTCGTTGTGCGCGACGTGCCGTCTACTGCATGCTTGAACGTTACGATTGCAGACGGACTGCAGATTGCTGAGAATTCAGTCGAACAGGACGTGCTTGACGTGCTCTTGCATGCGCAAATGCCGTACATTTCCAAAGAGCATGCGATGCAGGCGATTCGTGAGCAAGGAGTGCGTGCGCTCGGGGCTCTGCGCACCTTCGATACCGCGCCCCGTTTCAGCAACGAGCTGTTTGTCACCTCCGGCATGCCCGATGCGGTGATCGGCGCCCTGGAGGAAATCCTCCTCCGCAGCTGATGCGAAGTTGCGGGCCAGCCGGCTGAAGGCAAAAAATTTGGGCATGGAAAAGGGGTTGCAGCGAATCTTAACGATTTGCTGCAACCCCTTTTCGGTTACTTAGACTGGTTTCCGACTCGCGATAGAGGGCGGAAACCCTGAAGCCCAGCAGCTTAGTTGTGCTTGGACTTCTTGCGGCTGTTCTTATGAGCGTGCTTGCTCTTCTTGCCATCCTCGTCGTAATAGTAGTAATAGTAGTAATTGCCGTTCGTGGAAGACTTGCGTTCCTTTTCGAGGTTGAATACGAAGCCCACCACCGGCACATTGAGGTTGTCAAGCTGCACGGCGATGTCTTTCAGATCGCGCTTCATGGTCACGTCGCGACCGGAAACGAGCACGATACCGTCGCTCTTCGAGCCGAAGACAGTGGCATCATTGGCCACCACCATCGGGGAAGTGTCGATGATCACGTAATCGTAGGTCTGCAAAGCCGCGTCGAGCAATTCGGTCATGGTCTTCGAGTTCAGCAGCATGGAAGCGTTCGGCGGCTTCGGACCAGCCGGCAGAATATGCAGGTTCGGCTTCCAATAGCGCTGCACCACATCCTTCACGGTGGCCTGGCCGGAAAGCACGTGCGTTAGGCCGGCGCCGCCTTCCAGGCTAAGTCGTTCGGCTACGGACGGGTGACGCAAATCGGCGTCGATCAGCAGCACTTTGGCGCCGTTTTCGGCAAGGGCGGCCGCCACGTTCACGGAAACAGTGGTCTTACCTTCGGAAGGTCCGACGGAGGAGATGACGATCATGCGCGCATCGCTGCCTTCAACCTTCGATGTGAAGGAAAGGTTGGTGCGAATACGGCGGAATTCCTCAGCGATACGGCCGGCCGGGTTCGACACGATGATCGGCTTGTTGCTCTGCAGGCTTTCGTCGGTGGGGATGCGGCCCATGATCGGCGCGTTGATAATGTCTTGCAGATCGCTGGCTTCCTCCACGCGGGTTGCCATAAGATCGCGGATCAGGGTGGCGAACACGCCGAGAATCAGGCCTGCCACCAAGCCGACGGCCAAGTACAATGCCACCTTCGGGGAGCTGGGGGAGATCGGCTCCGCAGCGCGCTGCACCACGGAAAGCTTCACCGGCGACTCCTTGCCGGAGGCATACAGCGACTTCTCCACCACATTGCTCAGGGATTCCGCCACGCTGTTGGCAATGTCGGAAGCCTGCTTCGCGTCTCCCGTTTCGGCGGTGATGTTCACGAACGCGGTGTTCGTCGGGTTCGTGACGGTCAGCTGCCCGGCCAGATTCGCGACGGTGGTGTCGAGGCCAAGATCGTCGATAACCGGCTTCAGCACGGATTCCGTGGTGGCCAGCGTCGGATACGACTGAATCTGGTTGGTGATATACGTGCTGGCGCTGTTGATGTTGGAAATATTGTTGTCTTGCACCGACGAATCACTGTAGGTGGCGAACACCTGCGCGGTCGCGGAATACTTCGGGGGTGCCAGGAATGTGTATGCGCACACCGCTGCGAAAACCACCACGAACGTGATGATGCCCACCAGAAGATGCTTATGGACTATACGGAACAAATCCATCAAGGTGATGCCGTCGTCTTCCGTATCATTGGATTCGACGACCACCTGATTGGTTGCTGGCACGTTGCTTTCTGCTGCAGCCATGTTTCCCCTCGACATTTGTCACATCATATTGATCAGGTTCCATACTAGCAAAGAGCACCCCCATGGAGGGAGGTTGGCACCCTTTCTAGCTTGGTTCGTTGATATTTCAACGTTTTCAGGCAGTGGCGCTTGCTATGGTCTGCAAAGCCTTGCAGATTTCGTTGTACGCTGCCTGATATACGGCGAAGTCCTTGCCGATCGGATCCTCCACATTGTTGGTATCGGGGATCATCGGTCGGATCATGCTTGCGTTGTCGATTACCGATTCGAGTTTTTCCTGCCGGGTATTACCCCCCATGTACCCCTGTTCCTTGCAGTAGACGCACATGTTGGCGAAATCGTTGATGAGGAAGGTTTTGCGGGCCGCGGTTGGTGCAATCACCGCGATTTCCTTGCGCTGCTCGTGTTCGAAGCAGAGGATGAGATCACTGCCCTGCGCGATTTGCGGGGTGACTCGTTTCGCGCGGAAGCTGCTGGAATCGATGCCATGCTGGTCGAGCAGCCTTTTGCTGTTCGGTGCGATTTCGTGCGAAACGAGCCCGCGTGTGCCCGCACTGTCGGATTCAAGATCGGGCATGAATTGGGGGAGGAGCAGTTCTCCCATAGGAGAGCGGCAGATATTACCGGTGCAGATAAACAGGACTTTCATGATCTCTTCCTGAAAAAAGAAAACAATCGGTTTTACGATGCTTGTTTTCGAATAAATGAAGGGACTTGGGAAAACCCAAGCCCCTTCATGAAACATAGATATGGTGTGTATCTACTTGGTTATTGTTCAGCGAGCAGAGCTCTTGCGAACGGCAACCAGGGAGATGCCAGCGGCAGCCAGCAGCACGACGGCCACAACGTACGGAGCGATAGCAGCACCGGTGGAAGCGGTCTCGTTCTTCTTGGCGGTGCCTTCGCCGGTAGCGGCGACGGTCACGGAAGCGGAAGCGAGAGCGGCACCGGTCGGATTGCCTGCCCCATCGACTGCGTAGATGGAAGATGCGATGGTGCCAGCAAAGCCAGACTTGAAGGTGTAGGTGGCGGTCAGGGTGCCATCCTCATGGGCCGGGGCAGCGTTGGAGTACTTGGTGGCAGCCAGGGTGACGTTCTCGACGGTGGTGTCATCGTAGGACACCACGTAGCGCTGGCCCGGAGTCAGTCCCGTAAACGTGAAGGTGGCGACGTTGCCGGAAACGGTGCCGGTCGCGCCATAAGCCATAGCGGTGTTAGCGGCAAAGCCAAAGCCGAACACGGCGGCGATGGTGGCGAGAATTGCGACGATCTTCTTCTTCATAATCGTGATTCCTCTCTAAATATAACGTACATTTCAGCGGTTTGCCGTAGTGGTTTCCCGCTACGACCTTGACTATACGCCCCCGTTGAGAACCGCGCTCTCGGGGGATGTGAGGTGAATCGCACATATGTGACGGCGTTGTCACACCATGTGACGACGTTCGCACATGCCCCCGAATATGAAAAATGGCGATTTTTCGTTGGAAAATCGCCATTTTGATAAGAATTTACAAACGCAACACGCCGAAGCGTCACTCTTCGTCGTCAAAACTGAACAGGTCTTCAACCGTGGTATCAAGCGCTTTCGCAAGGTCCATGGCAAGGCGTAGCGACGGGCAATACTGCCCCTGTTCGAGGCGTCCTATCGTCTCGCGGCGCACGTTCACCAAGTCGGCAAGATCGGCCTGTTTCAAGCCGCGTTCCATACGTTTGAGCTTCAAACTAGTCTTCATCGGTGTCCCCGCCCTCATGCTCAAGCCACAGGTAGCGGGCGTCGGCGATGGCCAGCGCCAGCATGCCCAACGTCGGCAACGCCATGGCGGGAACGGTGAACGGCGCATGCCTGAACAGTGTGACGATCATGCCCGCGAAGCCCAACACCACCAGCGCCACCACAAGCACGAAGAACGTGAAACGGATGGCCGTCGCCTGATGCTCGTCGGACAGCTCGTCGCGGCGGGGGTGCGCGCGGTTGTACACCGTGCTCAGCCAGATCTCGCCTATGGCCCACACCAGCGCGAACACGCCCATGGTGATGATGCCCGGCCACGTGTGATGCTGGAACATTTGGATGGCGCAGGCGATGGCTCCCACAAATTCAACGACCATGCGGAAGAGGATGTAGCGGTTGAAGGTCACGGGTCTGTCCTTTCCTACCGTGTTTCTTCGTGTTTTCCGACGATTTCGTATTGTACCCGTTGCCCTGAAGAGGGGTGAAGAAGCGGGGGAAAGGCTGTTGACGGGTGCATGCGGTGAAACGATTTTCAGAAACGTTTGCATGTGGCTGTTTCGGGGCGTGCCGCATATCGGTGGGCTGAGGGATGGGGCAGCCTTGCTGAAAGCGTTTGCGGAAAAAGCAATCATTTTTTCTTTAAAATATGGATATATTCCCTAAGATTCGATTCGTTTTATTACTGACACTGAGGTACAGTATTTCACGTAGTTATTTACAGTAAAGGAAGGATTTACATGTCCGTTCTTGATGGTTTCAAAGAAGTTGGCGAAAGAACTGGTGGCAAGTTGACCATGACGGTCATGCTTGAATCCGTTCGTTTTTCCAAGGGTGTTTCCGAAGTGCTCGGTCGTCCGGAATTCGTCAAGCTGCTGGTGAATTACGAGCGTGGCAAGTTCGCAATCCAGGTGTGCGACGAGAACGACGATTTCGCGGTTCAGTTCAACAATCCGAACGCTGATCGTCCGGCTTCCGTGACCACTCGCAATCTTGACCTGCTTGTTGCGACGCAGAAGTTCTTCACTTTCCCGGAAGTGCCTGCAGACAAGATCGCCTACTTTGCTTTGGAAGGTGAATATCACAGCGATGAGCGCGTGATCATCTTCGATGCCAAGAACGGGGTCCGCAGCGGCACCGTCGGCAAGCGTGGTCCGAAGGCCGGTCACGGCGGCCGCAGGCGCAGGAAGATCGATGACGTCAAGGAAGCCACGGTGATCGGTTCCAACAATGCCCTGTGAAATCGGCGATATCCCAGTGATATTTAAGATCGTAATATAGTTTGAGCTCCGTAATATCTTCGAATATTACGGAGCTCAAACTATATCATCATCGAATCAATCAATGATGATCAATCGCGATTTAATAGCAGTGATTGGCCAGCCAGTACGTGTAGGCTCCCTGAATGGAACCATAACGCTGCGCGCAATAACCCCAGAACCACTTGAGCTGAGTCTGATAATTGGTGGCCCAATCGGCGCCCGCGCTCACCATCTTGCTGCCAGGCAACGCCTGGGGCAGACCATAGGCACCCGAACTCGGATTCGTTGCGGTGACGCTCCAGCCGGACTCGTGGGTGATGATGTATACGGTGGCGGTGAAATCGGCTTCGGTGTAGCCGTTCGACAGCAGATAATCGTGAGCCCACTGCTGCATTTCGCCCGCCGGCACAGTGGTGCCGATCGACGCGGAAGCGCTGGAGGACGACGACGAAGTGGAGCCGGTGCCGACGAGAATGACCTTGTCGACCGGAGCCTTCTTCACATACGAGCTGATCATATTGGAGGAGACCACGGTGTCGCCGGACTTGGTTACGAGGTTCGTGGTTTCCATCACGCCCTCTTCTCCTTCCGTCTCAACCTTCTCCTGGCCTTCCGGCAGGCTTGAGGTTTCCTTCTTGACGACATTGAAACCGATGGCGGTGTCGGAAACCTCAACGCTTGCGCCGGCACGCTGAATGGTGATTACGGTCTTCTCATCCACCTTGGTGGTGAGCGAAGGGGAGACCGTGTCTTCCGGTTCGAGCGTGATGTCTCCCGCGTCGAGCACGGACTTCACGTCGGTGAAATTGGTACCGGGCACCACGCGCGACTTGCCGTTGATCTTCACGGTGACGTACGAGGTGTCTCCATTGAGCAGCTCACGGGCGTTGCCACGGGATGCTTCGGCGGAATCGGTGACGGAGAAGGCCGTGACCTGATTGGCCGTGTTCTGCTCCGCGGAGGTGTAAAGATTGCGCGACACAATGCCGCCGGTAGCCAACAGGCCCACCGCCGCGACCGTTGCGGCGATCTTCACCAGCGAGGACTTGCTCGGCATGGCGAAGGTAGACGATCGGGCGTGCTTGCTGTGGTTAGCCATTCTGCTCCTAAACGCGCGTTCAGATCCTCGACGAATTCACACATGCACGGCATGCGGTGCGCCGCCACTTCAGGCTTCGCCGGAAAGCGCATATCCAACGCGACATTCTACTCCATGCCATGGAATCCGGGCGAGCGCATATGTAACAGGCAGGCAAAGCGGGCATGCAAAGCAAGCGTGCAAAGCAAGCGTGCAAAGCAAGCGTGCAAAGCAAAAAGGTGCCGTTGATGTTTCGCCATCGAACGGCACCTTTGCAATCCTTTGATATTCGCCTTATTGCGCCTGTTCCGTAGCCTCTTCGGCAGCGGCCGCATTGACGTCCAGCTCCTTGGCCTGGGCGATCAGATCGTCCAGATCCGACGCGCGCAACGCGCCAGCCTGCTGGAATACGATCTGCTGGTTCTTGATCACCATCAAGGTCGGCACGGCCTGCACTTTGGCGGCGGAGGCGAGATCCGGATTCTGGTCGATATCGACCTTCGCGAAATAAATGTCAGGATTCGCTTCGCTTGCCTTTTCGAACGTCGGGCCGAACGCACGGCACGGACCGCACCAGGTTGCCCAGAAATCCACGAATACCAGATCGTTGGATTCGACGACCTGATTGAAATCCTGCGAAGTGACCGCATGCGTTGCCATGATTGCTCCTTGCTGTTCGTTCCATCGACGCGCGTGACGGGCTACGCCCCTCGTATGCGATTGCTTTGGAGTATATAACCGCGCCCCAACCCGCCGCATTCCCGGCATATGCAATATCCGCTGTCAGAAGAATCGTCTTTCGGCGCATTCTTTTCCAGCCAATTCACACAAGATGCGTGATAATGGGACTATGCCAGTGATGAATGATGAAGTGCCCGACGAGGGCGATTTCGATGCAGGCCGTCGTCGCGGAGAATTCGACGACATTACGCCGGAGGATTTCATTCGCGGAATAGGTAATCCTCCAGGATGGCTTGCTTCCGGCGAAATCAACCGTATGCGCGGCGAAATGCCGATTCCATACGTGCTTGTGGTGCCGGTGCGCACCGATGATCTGGGGCGTGTTTCACAGGTCGGATCGTTGCTTCGCGTGTCTGACGACGGCAGTATCGAGCGAACGCTGATTGCCGGGCGCGTGCTCTATCACGAATCGTTGCGTGAGGCCGTGGCGCGTAATATCGCCAAGGATTTGGGCGATATCGCGTTGCCGCAGCTGCCGGTGAGTCTGCAGCCGTTCACCGTGGCCGAGTTTTTCCCGACGCCGGGACTATCCGATTATTTCGATTCCCGCCAGCATGCGATCGCATTGTGCTACGTGGTGCCGATCGCGGGCGACTGCAAGCCGCAGGATGAGACGCTTGACGTGGAATGGGTCAACCCGAACAGCGAGATCCTCGACACTTTCATAAACCAGATGAGCAACGGATATGGCACGATTGTGCGTCAGGCGATCGCTTGGGCCGGCAGGTAGCCGACAGGCTTATGGTTGACGTCGAAACCGGTCGGCCGTGGGCGCCAGGAAAGCGCGTGGCAGCTTGCGAATGCAGGCAGCGCAAGCGATAGATATATAGGCAATATAGGGGAGAGGAACGGAGTGAGACGATGACGATCGAATTACATAATAACGTGTATTGCGAGGGCGAGGGGCTTCCCGTGGTGCTGGTGCACGGGTTCCCCGTGGACCACCGCATGTGGGACGAATGTGCGGAGGCGTTGGAGGCGGCCGCTGTGGAACATGGTGTGAAACGGTTCCCGATCTGGGGTCCCGACATGCCCGGTGCGGGAGAAGGGCCGATTCCTTCCGATGAGACCAGTGGCGGCAAAGACGCGGACGGCGCTTTCCCGAACGGTTTGGACCATATGGCCGACGCCTATGTCGCGATGTTGCATGCGGCCGGTTACGACAAGGCGATTTGGGCGGGCCTTTCGATGGGCGGCTATCTGGTTCTCGACATTCAGCGTCTGCACCCCGAAGCTGTTGCCGCGTTGGCATTGTGCGACACGAAGGCCGCGGCGGATTCCGCGCAGATGCGCGCGAAGCGCATCGCGATCGCCGAAGCATGCGAATCGACGGGCACGCATGAGCCGGTGATGGGATTTGCGGCATCCACACCTGAGGATTCCACCATCAAACAGTCGGCCGCCTACCGTGAACAGTTCACGACGTGGATCAACGAACAGTCTGCCGAAGGCATCGCATGGCGTGAGCGCATGGCGGCTGGGCGCCCGGATCTGAACGATGTGTTGCCTGCGATTACGGCACCGGTTGCGGTGATCTGCGGCGACAAGGATCCGTCGAGCCCGCCGAGCGTGATGACGCCGATCGCCGATGCGATGACAGGCACGAGCGCGGATATGACGGTGGTATTCGATTGCGGGCATTTCAGCGCATACGAGCATCCGCAGGCGGTTGCCGACGCGCTGCTCGCGCTGGTGCGCAGGGTGCAATAGCCGGTATTTTCCGCCGCTGCCGTCAATATCGCAATCAGAAATACAAAAAAGATATAAAAAAATAGAAAAGAAAATACGGAATAGAGAAAAAATATCCGCTCTATCAATCGTATTCAAGGAAAGAAGCAATCGATGAGCGTGTTCTCGCCACTGGCGCTGACTCAGGCACTGCCGTTCCTGCCACTTGCGCAAGGCGACATCGACTATGAGGTTTCGAGACGCGACGAACCCGACCTGTTCGACACGGCGCTGCTGGAGCCGGACACGAAGGTCATTCTCGTCAAAGACGGCATGGTGGCGGTGCCGCGCGGACAGGGAGCCATCGCGGACTACGCCAACGTGCATATGCGTCTCGCGCAATTGCCCGGCGCCTACGTGGCGGCGGAACTGCACACGCATCCGACGGCGCTCGCCATATTCCTTGGATCGTATGGCGGCAAACGCGACGAACACGTGGTCGCCGTTGACGTGTCTCGCGTGAAAGCCGCGGAGACGGTGGTCGCAAGCAGCGAGCATATGGGCGCGGACGATGCGTTCGGCGAACAGCACGAACCGGAAGCGAAAACGTCGAAATCGTTGCTGGAAAGCGCTGCGGAACGATTCGACTGGGTCGATCTGCGCGGATTCGCACCGCATGCCAGCGCGCGCGAAGCAGGCCAGGCCACGACGGCGATCTCGCTGGGCGTATGGCATGCGCGCCAACGTCATTGCCCCACATGCGGCGCTCCGACCGAACCGGCGTTGGGAGGATGGGCGCAACGCTGCACCAGCGAAGCGGACGGCAAGCGACTGCTGTTCCCCAGAGTGGAACCGGCCGTCATCACGGCGATCGTGGACCATGAGGACCGTCTGCTGCTGCAACACAACAGCGCATGGCGCAACACCGGACTGTACTCCGTATCGGCCGGCTTCGTGGAAGCCGGAGAAAACCTGGAGCATGCCTGCCGGCGCGAAGCCAAAGAGGAAGTCGGCATAGACATCGGCGAACTCAAATACTTGGGATCGCAGCCATGGCCGTTCCCCGCATCGCTCATGATGGCGTTCAAAGGCGTGGCCAACACCACCGACGTGCGCGTGGACGGCGACGAGACCCTGCAGGCGCGTTGGGTGACCCGCGACGAATACATGAACGAGTTGGTGGCAGGGCGTATGGAAGCTCCCGGGAAGGCCACCATCGCCCGCTACATGATCGAAGAATGGCTCGGCCACGACCTCCCGTAACAAGTTTCGGCACTGCTCTAGGGAAATACATACGATTGACGTAGAATGAGCTTTCATGAGCGAAGAAAACGATAACAAGCCGAATCTGGATGTGCCCGAGCATCTTGAATATTCCGACGAGCATGTGTGGGTGGATGCTTCCACCGAGCCGGCCATGGTGGGTATCACCGAATATGCGGCCGACCAGCTTGGCGAACTCGTGTACATCGATCTGCCGGAAGTCGGCACCGAAGTGCAGGCGGGCGACGAGGTGGCGGAACTGGAATCCTCCAAGGCGGTCACGCCGCTGGTCGCTCCGGTGGCCGGCGTGATTCGCTATGT
>OGYB01000146.1_pt1 | contig 58856 bp, 47 predicted proteins | sample 1576421 | NCBI WGS metagenome assembly OGYB01 (sample SAMEA3541577, study PRJEB24748) | human gut metagenome | biome: human gut; feature: human-associated habitat; material: faeces | place: China | collected 2012
AGCCCTGGTTTATCAATACGAAGAACAAAACGAACAACTGCATGCCCGGCTGGAACACAGCCAAACCGAAAAATCCCAAAGTCCGCGTATCGGTTTCTGGATCTTCGGCATCCTCTTCCTTGTTTCTTTTTTCTTCGGATGGAGACGGGGTAAAGCTTTTTAAGAAGGATTTATCTCCTGCCAGCGTAAATTTCAATAAAATTAGGGCATAATCGACAAATAGTTTGTAGTTTTGTGCTTCATAGTTGATCATAAATAATTCGTATATGTCAGACAGTATTGTAATTATTCCTACTTACAACGAGAAAGAGAATGTTGAGAATATTATCCGTGCGGTGTTTGGGTTGGAAAAAGAGTTTCATATTTTGATTATAGATGATGGTTCTCCCGACGATACGGCGGATATCGTGAAGCGTTTGCAGAAAGAATTTCCCGAACGTCTTTTTATGGTGGAAAGACAAGGTAAGCTGGGATTGGGTACTGCTTACATCTGTGGCTTTAAATGGGCGATCGAACATAAATACGACTTTGTATTCGAGATGGACGCCGACTTCAGCCATAATCCGAACGACCTTCCTAAATTATATGCCGCCTGCACGGAGCAGGGGGGCGATGTGGCTATCGGTTCGCGTTACAGCAATGGCGTGAATGTGGTGAACTGGCCGCTGGGACGTGTACTGATGTCGTACTACGCATCTGTCTATGTCCGCCTGGTTACCGGTATGAAGATACAGGACACGACGGCCGGTTTTAAATGTTACCGCCGCGAAGTGCTCGAAACGATCGACCTCGACCATATACATTTCAAAGGATATGCTTTCCAGATCGAGATGAAGTTCACTGCTTATAAGTGTGGTTTCAAACTGGTGGAAGTGCCTATCATCTTTATCAACCGTGTGCTGGGGACTTCGAAGATGAACTCTTCTATCTTCGGCGAAGCTCTGTTCGGCGTATTGAAACTGAAGTGGTGGAGTTTCTTCCGTAAGTATCCGCAGAAGAAGTAAAAGGAGGGAAAACTTCCGCATTAAATTTAATACTTATGAAATACCTTATAAATAGACTGCTACTATCGGCCTTATTATTGGTGTCTACCGGCGCGTTTTCGCAAACACCAACCGATGAGCTGGAACAGATCCGGCAAAACTATATCCAGTCGCTGGTGAGTTCCAACGACGACTCCGATCTGCTGAACCGCATACTGGCCGGTATTCCGCCCGAAACGGAAATGTCGGATCAGATAGTGGTGGAACTGCATCAGCGGTATCCATTCAATATAGACGGTATCAAAGCCTATATGGAGAATATCGGTGAAGACGGCGCATGGCCGGATATCAATTATGCCGACACGAAACGTTCCGGCTGGGATGCCAAGAAGCATGCCGACCGGGTGTTGGAACTGGCGAAACTCTATCACGCCGAAGGCCCTTCCTGCACGTGGTCGCCCCGTTTCTCGACGGTTATTCATCAGGCTCTCGGCTATTGGTTTCGCACGAAGCCGGTCTGCAAGAACTGGTGGTATAACGAGATCGGCATTCCCAAAACGTTCGGCCCGGCTTTTATCCTGCTTCGTACGCAGATGACACCCGACGAGCTGAAAGAGGCGGTGAAGGTGATGGATAACGCCCGCTTCGGCATGACGGGACAGAATAAGGTATGGCTGGCCGGAAATGTACTGATGAAAGGACTGTTGCTGGACGATTACGCGCTGGTGAAGGCTGCCCGCGACACGATCGTTTCTGAAATAACGACCGGACGGCCGGAAGGGATCAAGAGCGATTGGAGTTTCCACCAGCACGGGCCGCAACAGCAGTTCGGCAACTACGGGCTGGCTTATCTCTCGGAAATGAGTTTCTATTCGGGGCTGTTTGCCGGAACCTCGTTTGCCCTGAGTGCCGAACAACAAGCTATTCTGAACAACCTGCTGACGGAAGGTTACCGCTGGATCATCTGGCGGGGATATATGGATGTGAATGCGCTCGACCGCCAACTGTTCCATAACGCACCTATACATAAGGTACTTGCCATCGGTAACGCGGCCAACTCGCTCCGCAAAGGAAGTTCCCCAACTGATGCCGCGAAGATACAGGCTTTACTGGATGATAATTTCCCACCGCAACAGCCGGCAGGTACTGCTTTTGCCGGACAGAAGCATTTCTGGGATTCGGATCAGACGATACATCGTGCCCCGAAATGGATGGCTTCGGTCAAGATGGCTTCCGAACGGGTGATCGGCACAGAGTTGGTCAATGAAGATAATCTGAAAGGGTTTTATATGGGCGACGGGGCTACGTATATTTATCGTAACGGGGATGAATATCTGAATGTGTTCCCGTTCTGGGATTGGCGTAAGATACCGGGTGTTACTTCTTACGAAAGCGATGCCCCGGTGCCTTCTCCGCGTAGTTATGGTGCACATACCCGTAATGAAACGGCCTTTGTCGGCGGTGTGACCGATGGCCATACAGGCATGACGGCAATGGTATTGAACCGCGACGGACTGAATGCCCGCAAGTCGTGGGTTGTGACGGATGAGTTTATTTTGTGTCTGGGTGCCGGTATCCGGTCGGACAGCACGTTAAGCATAACGACATCCATCGATCAGCGGAAGAAGCGGGGAGCGTTGTCTTACTTCGACAACGGTCGCTGGAATCCGGTGGACGGCCTGTTTACTTCTACCGGAAAAGCCTTGCGTTTCTTCCACGACAGCACCGGTTATATCCTGATGCAGCCGCAGAACAGTGTGGCGATCTCCGAAAAACGTTCCGGGAGCTGGTCTGACTTTATGGGTTCCTATACGCCGCAGACAGTGGAAGGGGAGGTTGTTTCCTTGTATATCCGTCATCCGAAGGATGTTCCGGGCTCTTATCAGTATCTAATTCTTCCGGCTTCGTCAGCCGGGCGCACGGCTTCTTTCCGTACGGAGGATATTCGCGTACTTCGTAACGATGAAGCCATGCAGGCCGTTGCAATAAATACCTGTTATTATATTACCGCCTATCAGGAAGGAGCGATCCGCCTGGCCGCTGACCTGGCATTGGAGATAAAGACACCGGGTATTTACAGGGTGGAAGAAAGGGCAGGCAATGTCCGTATCCATGCCGCCGATCCGACCCATACACAGTCCTCTTTATCCATGAGAATCAATGACTATGATCTGAAGATTATGCAACCGGCCGACCAGGTGGCCGGACAGACCATCTCCGTCTCTGTCAGAATTGAAAGGTAGATTGTCATTTTTATAAGCTTTTAAAAGGAATATAGTTTGTATTTTTGTACGTATAGATACTTATGTGAGTTTTTGCTAACAGCTAAACTGATGTATTATGAAGAAAATAACACACTTATTCTTTTTATGCCTTCTTGCCTGCGCCAGCCAGGGGCTTTTCTCTTGTAGTAAGACGGATCGGTCTGTGGCTTCCTTTGCCCGGATTGAGGAGGGTTTTCGCTCTATTCCCGATAGTGTGCAGATCGGTGTTTACTGGTACTGGATTTCCGATAACTTATCGAAAGAAGGGGTCGAGCGTGACCTGGAAGCGATGAAAGTGGCTGGTATCAACCGAGCCTTTATCGGGAACATCGGGATCGATGGTATTCCTTATGGCGATAATAAATTGTTGAGTCCCGAATGGTGGGAGGTGCTGCATGCGGCCTTGAAGAAAGCCACGGAACTGGATATCGAAATCGGTATATTCAATAGTCCGGGATGGAGCCAGTCCGGCGGCCCGTGGGTGAAGAGCACGCAGGCCATGCGTTATCTGACCTCTGCCGACACGGTCGTTTCGGGGCCAAAATATATGCAACTTACTTTGCCTTCCGTTGGCAAAGAGGAGCAGGAAGTCTGTGTAATCGCTTATCCGGCATCCACCGAACCCACCGTGGAGAAAAGCTGGCCTGTAAGGAAGAAGTCCGGGCAAGCCTCTTCGACAGTCTTGTTCTTCAACAAGAAGGAAACAATCCGCACCCTGCTTTTCCGGGTGAATACACCTTTTAAAACGGATGCCAAGTTATGGGCGAAAAAAGGAGGGCAGGAAGAACTGGTCAGGGAGTTTACGATCGACCGGAGTAATCCGGCTCTCAATGTCGGCTTCGATCCTTATGCACCTGTCGTTATTTCCCTTCCGGAAGTTACCGCTTCGCAGTTCCGCCTGGAAATGTCGGACGAAGGGGGAGCGAATGGCGAGGTGACGCTTTCTTCTTCCCCGATGGTGGAGCGTTATCCGGAAAAGTCGTTGGCGAAGATGTTCCAGACTCCGTTGCCTATGTGGGACGATTATCTTTGGAAGGAACAGCCGGCTGTCAGTGATGCCTCTTTACTGGTTTCTCCGGAGAAGGTCAAAGACGTGACTGCTTTCGCGCAGCATGGCGTGTTGAACTGGGAAGTGCCGGCAGGCGACTGGGTAATCCGGCGGATGGTTATGCTTCCGACGGGTGTGACAAACTCGCCGGCGGCTCCCGAAGCAACAGGGCCGGAGATCGATAAGATGAGCCGCAAACACGTCGCTTTCCATTTCGACGCCTTTATCGGCGAAATCCTGAAACGCATCCCGGAAGCCGACCGGAAAACATTCAAGGTCGTGGTGCAGGACAGCTATGAAACCGGCGGGCAGAACTGGACGGACGATATGATCGATGTTTTCAAAGAACGTTACGGGTACGATCCTGTTCCGTATCTTCCGGTGTTGAATGGTGTTGTGGTCGGCAGTCCCGATCTCTCGGATCGTTTCCTCTGGGACTTGCGGCGTCTGGTGGCCGACCGTGTTTCCTACGATTATGTGGGTGGCTTGCGGGATGTCTGCCATCAATACGGGCTGACGACTTGGCTGGAGAATTACGGCCATTGGGGTTTCCCGGGTGAGTTCCTGCAATATGGCGGCCAGTCCGACGAGATAGCCGGAGAGTTCTGGAGCGAAGGCTCGCTGGGTGACATCGAGAACCGGGCGGCTTCTTCCTGCGGACATATCTACGGGAAGAAACGCATCTGGGCTGAATCCTTCACCAGCGGAGGGCCTGCGTTCAGCCGCTATCCCAATCTGATGAAGCAGCGCGGGGATCGTTTCTTTACGGAAGGGATAAACAGCACGTTATTGCATGTGTATATCCATCAGCCGTTCGAAGACCGCGAGCCGGGAATGGATGCCTGGTTCGGGAATGAGTTTAACCGGAAGAATACCTGGTTCAGCCAGATGGATGTTTTTACCAACTATCTGAAACGTTGTAACTTCCTGTTGCAACAAGGGGATTATGTGGCGGATGTAGCCTATTTCATTGGTGAGGATGCGCCCAAGATGACAGGCGTCTGTACACCGGCACTTCCTGCGGGCTATTCTTTCGATTATATCAATGCAGAAGTGTTACTGGAACGTGCCACCGTGAAAGACGGCAGGATCGTCTTGCCGGGCGGCATGAAATACCGCCTGCTTGTTTTGCCGCAATTGAAGACGATGCGCCCCGAAGTCTTGCGGAAACTGAAAGACTTGTTGCATGCCGGAGCTTGTATTGTTGGCCCGGCACCGGAATATTCCCCGAGCCTGAGCAATTATCCGGCAGCCGATCAGGAAGTGAAGGCTTTGGCTACCGAGCTTTGGGGAGAAAAGAAGGAACCCATGAAGAAAATAGGGAAAGGACGTTTGTACGCATCGACGGACAATCTGCAGCCGGTGCTGGATGCCCTGAATATAAAGCCTGATATGCGTGTCGACTCCGGTGCTCCGGTGTTGTTTATTCATCGGGCGACGCATGAAGGGGATATTTATTTTATCTCCAACCAAAGTGGCGAACCGGTGGAGATCAATCCGGCATTCCGCGTATCCGGCAAATTACCGGAGTTGTGGAACCCGTTGACGGCGGAGATCCGTTATCTTCCGGAGTTTGCTTGTTCCGGTGAGGTGACCACTGTCCCGGTGCGTCTGGAAGGATATGAAAGTTCATTCCTTATATTCCGTAAAAAAGGCTCTCCGAAGAAAACGGCCGCCCGGAATTATCCGCATAAAGAAGTGTTGGCAACGGTCGCTTCTCCCTGGCAGGTCGCTTTTGAGAAAGGGAAAAGAGGGCCGTCGGAAACTGTTACTTTCCCGGAACTGAAGGACTGGACGACTTCTGCGGATGCGTCGATCCGCTATTTCTCCGGAAAAGCAGTCTACACCAACCGGATCACATTGCCTGAATTACCTCAGAAACCGCTTTATCTGGATTTGGGAAAGGTGATGGTGATGGCCAAAGTAAAGGTGAACGGACAGTATGCAGGTGGCGTATGGACAATGCCTTATCGCTTGCCGGTTGGGGAATACCTGGTGGAAGGGGAGAACCTGATCGAAGTGGAAGTGGTGAACAACTGGATGAACCGTTTGATAGGCGACAGCCTGTTGCCGGAGCAGGAGCGCGGCACATGGACAAACGTGAATCCCTGGAAATCCGATTCGCCGTTGCAATCGTCCGGTTTGATCGGCCCGGTAGAAATTCAGGCCTATTCTTATGAATAACCGCCCGCGCTTGTGTTGTTTTTGAATAGAATCATGTACATTTGTGAAAAATAAACACAAAGCATATGAATAAAATTCTGATAAAAAACGCTTGCATCATTAACGAAGGACGTATGTTTAAGGGATCAGTCCTTATTAATGGTGATAAAATAGCCGAAGTATTTGAAGGTGCTGTTCCGGCAACAACCGATAATGTAAAGGTGATCGACGCCGAAGGTAAATTCTTATTGCCGGGCGCTATCGACGACCAGGTGCATTTCCGTGAACCGGGTCTGACTCATAAAGGAGATATCGCCAGCGAAAGCCGTGCTGCCGTAGCCGGCGGTATAACGACTTTCATGGATATGCCGAACACCAAGCCGCAGACGACCACGATCGCCGACCTGCAATGGAAACTGCAACGGGGGGCGGAAACGTCTGCCGCCAACTATTCTTTCTTCTTCGGAGGAACGAATGATAATATGGATGAGATCCGCAAACTGGATCGCAGCCGTGTGCCAGGGTTGAAGCTCTTTCTCGGCTCTTCTACCGGGAATATGCTGGTTGACAAGAAAGACAGTCTCGAACGTATCTTCGGTGAAGCGGATATGCTGATCGCGATCCATGCGGAAAAGGAGGAAGTGATCAAACGCAACCTGGCTTATTATACGGGATTGTATGGCGAGGATCTCGATATTTCTTATCATAGCAAGATCAGGAGTGAGGAGGCTTGTTATGCCTCTTCTTCGGAAGCAGTGGAATTGGCAACGCGCCTGAACTCACGCCTGCATATTCTCCATCTGTCCACAGCCAAAGAGCTTTCTTTGCTGAGTAACGCGATCCCTTTGAGCGAAAAGAAAATTACAGGGGAAGTATGCGTGCATCATCTCTGGTTCCACGATGGCGACTATGCCAAATATGGCAACCGTATCAAATGGAACCCTTCTATCAAGACGTTGGAAGACCGTATTGCCTTACGCGAGGCAGTTAAAAACAATACGATCGATATTGTGGCGACCGACCATGCTCCGCATCTCTTGTCGGAGAAGGAGGGAAGTTGCCTGAAAGCTGCTTCGGGCGGCCCGTTGGTACAGCATTCGCTGGTGGCTATGCTCGAACTGGTGGCCGAAGGTTGCTTCACGTATGAAAAGGTGGTGGAAAAGATGGCGCATATGCCGGCCGACCTGTTCCATATCGACCGTCGCGGATACATCCGTCCGGGCTATTATGCCGACCTCGTGCTGGTCGATCCCGATAAGAGTTGGACTGTGGCGCCGGAAAACATCCTGTATAAATGCGGTTGGGCTCCTTTCGAAGGAACGACTTTCCATCATAGCGTCAGCCAGACGTTTGTCAACGGAGAACTGGTTTATGACAATGGCACCATCGATGATACCGTTCGGGGAATGGAAGTGCGGTATCTTTGATCTTAGCGCATGAATAATGTATATGAAGAGCGGCTGGGTACGGATCGTATGCTGCCGCTCGTTTTTAAGATGGCGCTTCCGGCAGTCGTTGCACAGCTGGTCAATCTGCTTTATAATATTGTGGATCGTATTTATATCGGGCATATTCCCGGAATAGGTACGCTGGCGCTGGCGGGTATCGGTGTGGCCGGTTCTATTATTATCCTGATCTCCGCTTTTTCCGCTATTGTGGCCGGAGGAGGTGCGCCGCTTGCCGCCATTGCGTTGGGACAAGGCAACCGCCAGCATGCCGGGAGGATACTTGGAAACGGGTTTGTATTGCTCCTGTTGTTCACTGTCCTGACCTCTGCGCTGGCGTATATCTTTATGAAGCCGATACTGTTGTTTACCGGTGCTTCCGAACAGACGCTCGGTTATGCGACGGATTATCTTTCGATCTATCTAATCGGAACGTTGTTTGTGGAGGTTTCGGTCGGTCTGAATACCTTTATCAATACGCAGGGGCGTCCGGGCATAGCGATGTGGTCGGTGGTGATCGGTGCGGTGCTTAATATCCTGCTCGATCCGCTTTTCATCTTTGTTTTCGATATGGGTGTGAAAGGGGCTGCGCTTGCCACGATTATTTCGCAGGCGGCTACTGCTCTCTGGGTATTGTTGTTTCTTACTTCCTCCCGTGCTTCCTTACGGCTCGAAACCCGGTATATGAAACCGGACAGGAAAGTGATCGGTGCCATACTGGCGTTGGGGGCTTCGCCTTTTATTATGGCCAGTACCGAAAGCCTGGTCGGTTTTGTCCTGAACGGGACGCTGAAGACATTCGGGGATATTTATGTAAGCGCATTGACTGTGATGCAGAGTGCGATGCTCTTTGTCAGTGTTCCGCTCACCGGATTTGCTTTGGGATTTGTTCCTATCGTGAGTTATAATTATGGACATGGCAACCGGGAACGGGTGAAGGAATGTTTCAAGATCGCTATGACTGTTATGTTCCTGTTTAATTTCGCTTTGATGTTGTTTATGATCTTGTTCCCGTCGGTTATTGCTTCGGCTTTTACGGCAGACGAAGAACTTATCGGAACGGTGAAGGAAGTGATGCCTGTCTTTTTAGCGGGAATGACTATTTTCGGTTTGCAGCGTGCCTGTCAGAATATGTTTGTGGCTCTTGGGCAGGCAAAGATATCCATTTTTATTGCCTTGCTCCGGAAAGTACTTTTGCTTATTCCGCTTGCACTTATCTTGCCGCGTTTCATGGGAATGATCGGTGTCTATTCGGCAGAAGCTATTTCCGATGCAACCGCAGCTATTTGTTGCACGATTATCTTTGCCATCCAGTTCCCGAAGATATTGAATAAGATGACTGTATAGTAAGATACTGTTTTAAATATAGTGTTGTTGGTAGGGGCGGTTCGCGAACCGCCCTTACAGATGCAGCATACAGAACCGGTCAGGGAATATCGATCAGTTTATGTGTCTGCAAGCTGAGTTGCCATTCCGGATGTTGGAGGATGTATTCTACAATCTCGGGAGTATTCCGGCAGGAGCAAGGCTGTATATAATGATGCTTAGCCGGCAGATTGATATAAGAGGACAAATCCTGTCCGAGGTAAACCACTTTCACTTCATCCATCCGGTCGATGCAGATAGGAGCACCTTCCTTCGGCGAACAAGTCACCCAGTCGATATTTGCCGGCAACTTGCGCGTGCCGTTCGTCTCTATACATATATATTTGCCTTCTTTGTGGAGCAGGTCGATAAATTCTTCATCGATCCATAAAGCAGGTTCGCCACCGGTCAGTACGACCAGGTTGGAAGGATAGGCGGAAATCGTCCTGATGATCTCTTCATCCGACATCAATGTTCCTTCCTCATGTTCTGTATCGCAGAAACTACATTTCAGGTTACACCCTGAAAAACGGATAAAGACAGCCGCCTTTCCCGTATGATAGCCTTCCCCCTGAAGGCTATAAAAAATCTGATTAATCTTTCTCATAGATCGCTGTGTTTGATTCTGATTCATTTACTTCTACTTTATAACAGGTGGGTATTTGGTCACAAATCCACCGGGCCATGTTCTCTGCTGTCGGGTTGAAGGGGAGAACTTCGTTTAAGTTCTGATGATCGAGTTTGCTCTTGATTAAGTTCTTGATATGGCTGAAATCGATCACCATACCATCGGCGTTTAGTTCCTTCGAGCGACAATAAACTGTGATAATCCAGTTGTGACCATGCAGGTTCTCACATTTGCTGGGATAGGAGAGCTTCAGGCTATGTGCGGCTGAAACTTCCATTCGCTTAACTACGGTATACATGCAAAAAAAGATAATTTAAACGTTTATACTCTGTACCTGATGTCACCTTGATACGGGTGCAAAAATACACAAAATACACATGCGATTATCAGCTCCCGGCCTATCATATTTATTAAAAAAACATTTGTATATTTGCAAGTATTAGAAGGTTAGCTCCATTTCTCCGGAAGATGGGAAAAAGATATAAAGTAGCAATAAGTAAAATAACCAGCGTTATTTTGCTTGTTATTTCACAGAATATGTGTGCTTTTGCCTTGGTAAACCAATTTTTAAGCTACGGGAGCAAATGTTAAAAAATAGAAGAAGCTGCAAATAAGTTTCGATAATTTTAAAAATGTGTTTTATAATATCTTTTTTTATTTGCGCAGTAACATAAAATCCCGCATCTTTGCATCCAGATAACCTAAACAATCTTTTTGCCTTAAAGACTAATACCTATTAAAAACCTATAAAGAGGGCCTTTTCTCAAAGGCCCTCTTTATGATTTTTAAGCCTTTAGTAACCTGTTTCTTCAATCTTCGACGATATTTTTCCTATTGCTTCATTCAGTTTTTCTTCCGGTGGAATGACATTAAAGTCACCCCAAAACTTCTCATCATAGCTAAATTTTGTTTCAGAAAAGACGGTTCGGGTAGATAATGTTTCTTTTCGTGTAAAACGGTTAACATTAACAGTGTCCGTTTTACATATAACCATTTCGAACCATACATGAAGCGGGGAACTGCCGAATAACTGCCTTTTTTGTTTCACTTTAAAATGCAGGTCGCCCCTTACATGATTGATATAATAAGTGCCGTTCCACGGTTTGTAGGTGACGGTGTAAATTACTTTTTGCAGCGTGATTTTCAAGTTACGGCTCTTCTTTTCGACCAGCATGCCGGCGGCTTCTTTAACGTATTTGGGATGCAACTCGAATTCGGCGCGAAGCAGGGCGCTGTTCTCGGAGTCGATATATAAGTTTCCCTTATAAAGCGGAGTCGTGATGAAGTTGCGTTGCTCGAAAGAGATCACGTTTGCCATCCGGTTGTCGATGACGGTGATGTCGGAATGGGCAAAGACATAAGGGTAATTTACCTCGCTTTCAGGTATCAGGAAATCCGGCATATTCTTTATGATATCCAATGTAATACTGGCATTGAGCCCCGATTTCATCTTAGCGACAACGGTGTCTTTTTCCTGGTTGCTGGTGATGCGGCGCATTTTTAACAATTTCACCTGGTCGACCGTGTTCTGGTTATTATAGGCCGTTTTATAAATTTTAAAAACGCCTTCCGTCAGGCTGACGAACTTATTTTTCCGTTCGATCCCTTCCCGGTAGAAAGAGGTCATGTAGACCGGTTCCTGCGAGTAATTCTGTTTCTTTTTGTCCTGCATCTCGCGCAATAAACGCAACGGGTTTGCGATGCGGACGACAACTTCCTGCAAGGAGATCACTTTGGGCTCCAGTGTAAGCATACTGTAACGCTCCGCCAGCAACTCGCCGGACATTTCAAGCGGCTGATAACCCAGGTGAGAAAAGCTGATTTGTGACTGACGCAGGGAGTCCGGCAAACGGAGCCTGAATTCTCCCCCCTGGTTTGTAATGCTTCCTATCGCTTCCGCACTGATACCGACGGTAGCAAATGGAATAGGCTCATTGCTGTATTTGTCGCGCAAAATACCTTCGAGCGTGAAGTAACGGATGCTGTCGGGAAGAACCGGTTCGACCTTTACCGGGGGCGCTTCTACGGGCGGTGAGATCAGTATATGGTTTCCGATCACCCGGAGACCGAGTTGCTTATTCCCTGTGATCAGCTGGATCGCTTCCCTGACGGTATATTTACCGCCCGGAATTTTAACGACCTGATCATTGTCAATAATTTTACTGTCGTAGATAAAAAGGTAGCCGGAACGTTCGGACACTTCCCCCAACAGGTGATACACCGTTTCCTTGTTTTTGGAAAGATGGATGACACGGTCGAGAATATCGTTATCATCCGCCTGCAAAGGAACTGCTACGGCCAGCAGTAGTCCGATGAGGAAGTAGAGTATGCGATATGTGACGGTCTGTTTCACCTCGGGTTGTTTTTATCCTGTTAGTTCTCATGCAACGTAAGCACATTCTTATCACGTGTATATTTCAGGTTCAGGGCTCCGCAAATCAGTTCGGCAATACTTTCCGGCGAATTGTTGAAGAAAGTAACGGTCAGCTTCCGGTCTTCCAGGGCAGGGACGGTCTGCAAACGTATATCTTCCGTGTTGAGGTTGATGATACGCAGGATGTCGGCCAGCCGTTCGTCTTTAAAATGTATCTGCCGGGTGTATTCCGAGAATTGTTCCGGATGCCTGGTCTGGTTTACGTGGAGTTTACGGGAAGCGAGAGTTGCTGTCTCTCCGGCTTTGACATAAACGTCCTGTCCATTCTTTTTCAGGGTCACTTTCACCATTCCCCGCTGTACGGACAGTTCGAAAGGCCGGCTTCCGTCGCTTTTCACATTAAAGGCCGTGCCCAGTACTTCGATACGTGTCTCTTCCGTTTCGATCAGGAAAGGCCGCGTACGGTTTCCGGTGACATCGAAAAGCGCATTGCCCTGCAAGGAAACTTCCCTCTTGTCCGGTTGGAAATGTTCCGGATAATGGATGGCTGCGTTGCCGGCCAGATAGACGATGGAACCGTCTTCAAGCGTGGTGGCCAGCGTCGTCGTTTCCATATTCTGCCGGGTAAGCAGGTTCCGGTCGATTTCCTTTTCTGTTTGATTGAAATAGTTGATGGAGATATATGTACAAAGTAATATGACAGCAGCAGCTGCTGTCCATTTGAATGCAGTCAGACGAAGCGATGGACGAGCTGTCTCCGCTTGGGTGATCAAACCATCCTTCTCCAGGCGGTTGTAAAGTGTTGTCCATGCCTGGTCCGTTTTTCTGTTGTCCTTTTCTTTCCGAGTCATACTGTTTGTGTATAATTCTCAATTTCTTTTCTGAGCGTTTGAAGCGCCTTTGTCATTTCGGCTTCCACTGTTTTGACCGAGAGGGAGAGGATAGAGGCTATCTCTGCATATTTCTTTCCTTCAAAGCGATGCATCCGGAAGATGCGGAGCCGGCGTTCCGGCAGCTTTTTGAGTGTCTTGTCGATCAGTGTTTCCAGTTCCTTGTATTCCAGTTGATCCTGCGGATCGGAAGGTTTGCCATCGGGGTTGCCCGCTAAGACGGTTTCCCTGTACCGGTTGCGCACTTCCAGGTGTTCGCAGTATTGGAGAGCTTGGTTGCGTACCGCCCCGTACAGGTAACTTTTGATGGAGCGGAACACCTGCAGCTTCTCCTTTTCTTTCCAGAATACGTAAAAGAGCTCTTGCACGATCTCTTCGGCCACATCCCTGTTTCCGGTGATCCCTGCGGCATACAGGCAAAGAGGGGAGTAATAGAGCCGGAAGATGCCTTCGAACGCCTTGACGTTCCCCTCTTTAATCTTAGTTAATACGAATAAGTCGTTTATCATGCCGCGGATCTTTCTGTTTAGAGTCCTTCAAATGTACGAAAAGATATTGAGATTTATTTCTGTTGCTTTTTTAATTTGTTTACTGCGCTGTCCAGCGATTCCGTAGGTTCGATGATATTGTAAGCGCCCCAGAAATCTTCATCCATAAAGTTTTCCACCTTGTCGGACAATGATTGTGATTCCTTGAATGCCATCTTGTACGGAATACCGCCAACATTATCCTCTTTGCCATCCGTCACGACCATTTCCGAAATAATGGTGTAATTGGTTGAGAACAGTTTGCGTTTCCAGTCACATTTAAATCGTACCCCGTTGCGTATGTAGTTCAGATAAGTTACGCCGTTCCTTTCCTTGTAAGTAACCAGATAAGCCACTTCGAGCGGGCGGAAACGTAATCCGAACGGTTTCTTTTTGAGAATGGCCTGGGTCGCTTTGTTGCGGTCGTCCATGCTCAGGTTGAATTCTGCACGGGTAAATGAGAGTCGTTCCTTGTCTATGTACAGTTTTCCGTAATACAGGGCATACGGCATGATCACCTGTGGCAGGAAACTGATCACATATTGTGGACGGTTATCGATATTGGTCGATTCTTCCATCTTGAATGTATAATAAGAAAGGCATTCCAGATCGAGCAATACATCCGGATTCTTCACTATGTCGACATAGACCGACATCGTAGGGCCACCGAGAAGTTTCACGGCAAGCGTATCGCTTTTCTTCTGGCTCAACAGTTTGCGGCCTTTGTATATCTGCACCCGGTCGTGATCTGCCGACTCGTTATACGGAGTCTTGTAAATATCGATCACCGCTTCGGATATATTGATGTATCTTTTTCCTTTTTGTGCTGTTTCGCGATAGAAACCTGTCAGCATATTTGTCTTCTTACTATAATTTGCCGGGATCTTTCTGACCGCTTCTTCTACGATAAGCCGTGGTTCGCGGGCATGGATGATGATCTCGTCGAGCATGTTCTCGTAAGGAGTCATCCAGACAGTCAGGTCTGAAATATCGCCCCCGTTGAGCGTCACTTTGTTATTATAGTATCCGATATGCGATACTTCTACCGCTTTCACATGAGAGGCATCCTTGATCTTGAAAGAGAATTCCCCTTCCTCGTTCGTGATGGTTCCTGAAGTGCTGCCCGGAATGGAGATATTTACATATTCCAGTCGCTTTTTATTTTGCTTGTCTTTAACGACTCCGCTAACGGTGATGTAGTCTGCGTTCTCATCGTCACGTTCTAACACCTGTGCCTGAAGCGGATTCATACCTACTACTAATAGCATGACAAGCAAAAATCGGATGGATTGTCTATACTGCGTTTTCATCTCTGTATTGTTTTAAAGGTGAATATTACTCGTTTGTATTAATAAGATCGTTCAGGAAATAAATACCCTATGGAAAAAGTGAACTATTTTGATAAATCTTTCTATATTTGTGAAGGACAGGACGATAAGCACACATATATAATTCTATATCCTATGAAAACCAAACGTATTAATCGAAGAGCTTTTTTCAGGCTTTCGGCCACTGCGGGAGCCGGTGCCCTGCTTATGCCGGGTGTCGCTGCAACCCGTACCGGTCAGCCCGGTAATGAGAATGAAATCCCTGTCCGTACGCTTGGCCGAACGGGGGTAAAACTTCCGATCCTGAGTATGGGAGTGATGCGTGCCGATAATCCGAATGTCGTAAGAGCCGCTTACAACTCGGGGCTGTTCCATTTTGATACGGCTCACGGGTATCAGAACGGAAAGAACGAAGAAATGCTGGGGAAGTTCTTTGCCGGGAAAAAACGCGACAGCTTCTTCATCGCCACCAAAGGTAAATTCGATTATCCGCTGAAAGATGATTTCGAACAAACCTATACCGATCTTGTCGACCTGAGCCTGAAACGGTTGGAAATGGATCAGGTAGACCTGTTCTACGCACATGCTTTGAGCAAGGTCGAAGAGGTGAAAGACGAACGTGTGATTGCCGTCCTGAAGAAGCTGAAGGAAGAGGGCAAAACCCGTTTCATCGGATTCTCTGCACATGCCGGTAAACCGGAACTGCTGGATGCAGCCATTGAAGCCGGAATTTACGATGTGATCCTGCTGAGTTATAACTTCAAACTCTCCAATCTGAAAGAAACGGAAGAAGCCATTGCCCGTGCCGCCAAAGCCGGTATCGGTCTGGTTGCCATGAAGACCATGACCGGAGGAACCGAAGATGCGGCCGGTAAGAAGAAGATCAATGCAGAAGCCTGTCTGAAATGGGCCTGGAAGAATGAACATATAACGACCGCTATTCCCGGTTTTTCCAATTACGACGAACTGGAGGAATGCCTGGCTGCCGGCCGCAATCCGGAACTGACTTCCGGCGAACAGGAATATCTGGCTTCCCTCTGCGGACAGGAAATGTTGTATTGCCAGCAATGCGGAAAATGCCAAACGCAGTGTCCCGAACATCTTCCTATTCCTGATATCATGCGTGCCTACATGTATGCTTATGGCTATAAATATTCGAAGATGTCGAAAGAGACACTGGCGGAGCTGAACCTTTCGCCGGATATCTGTGCGAATTGCGATACCTGCCGGGTGACGTGTCCTTCCGGGTTCGACGTATCGGCAAAGATAGCCGCTATCACGCCGGTTCTGCAGGTTCCGAATGAATTTCTGACTTAATAAATACCCGTTATGAGATACATCAATTATTTGTTGCTCTTATTCCTTTTGCCCGTTTGTCCGCTGAAGGCACAAACGCCGGACGAACTGAAATCGTGGTTGCCGGCGGTGGCCGGTTGGACAATCTCGGATGAAGTGGAAGTGTTCAATCCCGACAACCTGTTTGACCGGATCAACGGTGCCGCCCCGCTTTTCATCGAGAATAATTTCAGGGAAATGACTTCGATGGAGTATAAGAAAGGAGCCGATTACATCACTATACAGGCCTATCGTCATGCAACCCCTGAGGATGCTTTCGGCATGTATTCCTCGGAACGTTCTTCGGATCTGGCTTTCCTTCCCATCGGGGGAGAAGCGCAGGGGGATAAGACCAACCTTTATTTCTTTGCCGGAAATATGTATCTGAAGATATGGAGCAACGTTTCCGGTGATGTGTCGGCTGAATTGCAGTCCATAGGAAAAGGGTTGGCGGAAAAGATCGATGCCAAAGCCGCTTATCCGTTGGTAGTCCGTTTGTTTCCGGAAGAAGGAAAGATCCCTTATTCCGTCAGTTATATAACATCCAACTTTATCGGCCATGAATTCCTGCGTTCCGTTTATACGGCCAGGTATGAACGCGGCGGACAGAGTTTCCAGTTATTTATATTGGATGGAGGCACTCCCGAAGGTGTAAAAGATGTATTGACCCAGTATATGGCTTTCACCAAGCAACCGCAGGAGGTACAGGAAGGTGAATTGCTGATTAAAGACCGTTATAACGGAGATATCCCGTCTCTCTGGAAAGGACGTTATCTGATCGGTATTTTTAATGAAAACGGGGATACGATAACCGGCGGGAATGAATTGTTGAACGAACTGGCCGGTAAACTTTAATTGATTTCAGCATGTCGAACTTTGATAAGGCAGACTTTATACAGGCTGTCTACCAAATGGTAAAAACCGTTCCGCGGGGTCGTGCCACCAGTTATGGCGCGATAGCCCGCTCGATCGGTTATCCGAATATGTCGCGGATGGTAGGAACTGTTTTAGGTAACTGCAACAGTGCGGAAACCGGCATCCCTGCCTACCGTGTCGTAAACAGCCAGGGCATCCTGTCCGGCAAAGATGCTTTCGGCACTCCTACGGAAATGCAGGAAAAACTGGCAGAAGAAGGTGTGATGGTGGAGAATAACCGTATCAAAGACTGGAAGCGTGTGTTTTGGGATCCGATGAAGGAGATTGCCACAGACTAGCGTGAAGTATAGGGGAAACTAATTCAAATCTCCCTACTATTTATCGGATAAGTAAGGACTTTCTATTGCCAGGGTGTAGGGGGTAGCACAACAGCCTGTACAGGATAATCCGCCAGGGTGTACAGGATAATCGATTACCCTGTACAGGGTAGAATTATTGGGTGCTGACTTAACATTTAGTTTGTCATATCTATCGTGCTACCAACATAGTATATATGTGTTAGTATCGGAAGTGTTACTTCTTACGGTGGGCTTATCCTCTGATAAAGAGTTTTTTTATTTTTAGCCTTCATGCCTTCATGGTGAGTCTTATAATGCTTATAATTAGTGTTTTACAAATGAAGCCACCCGGTTGTACTGCCTTCATCGGATGAATGCACTTTACCGGGTGGCTTCATTTATAAGTGTTTGTATATTAGCTGATAACCTGTCTTTATGAAGGCATGAGGGCAGATTTTACGAAAAACTTATTTCACGGTTACCTGCAACGGTTGTTTAACCTTCTGTGCAAATTCCTGTACATACTTGAACCATTCGGCAGAGTTGCGGAAGCCCCATTTGCTCCATCCGGCTCCGGTGTAATATGTATAATTGCTTCCCGGAGTGTAAGTCGTATAAGCCAACACATGACCATCGGCGCCACGTTGCTTTTTCTCCTGGTCGGAGAAGTTTACCGCTTTGGCTTCACTGATCTTTTCGGGGAATACGGCTGCTACATAGATCTGTCCGTTTTCCGGGTCTTCCGGATCGGCATAAGCGATGTAACCGTTTGAAGCATCAGCCTGGTAATCATTGCTCGGTTCATGCAGAACGATACCTGTTACAAGCGGGGTCGGTTCACTCAGGTTATCGAACGACAGAGTTACTTTGTTCAGTTGCGAACCTGCATCCAATGAAAGCAGGCGTGTTTCAATCACGGAAGCATCTTCTTTTACTTTAAGCGGGTTGTAGACCAGCTTCACTGTGAAACGCAGCGGGCCGTTATCCAGGATTTCATACTCCTTATAGCAGTACGGATAAACAATAGAGTCGTTAGCCAACAGGGCGGAAGTACCGGCACCCAATGTCGGGCCTACCTTGTAGTAATCCAGTCCGTTGCCATGATCGATATGGTAGGAGATGGAGTTAGCCAATTCCTGTGCAGCCTTCTTGTCTGTCTTTCGCAGTTCGGCTATTTGGGCTCTCGACTCCGGATTTAGCTCTGTCTTGTAACGCATGTCGACAACAGGCTCCGAAACGCACTTCACCCATATATCGTAGCCGAAAGCCTGTTCGCCGGTGGCTTGCAGAGCCGGGCCATAGGTACGGAAAGCGATACGGTCGTTTTCCCAGGCGATATCATCCACCCGTTCCGGATAGAATTTACCGCAGGCAACCGTTGCCGGCTCTTCCGGTGTCCCCGGTTCGATCTTATAAGTAACGCTGCTGTTTGCGTTCACATCAACGGGGAAAATAATTTTTTTGTCGTAGGTGATCTGATAAGGGATCTGTGTTCCGTTGTTGTCGGAGATAATGAAAGACTCGCCATTCAGTTTGGCTACTGCATCCATTGAAATCTCTGTAATCTCATTCGAGCGGGCAATGGCGGACGGGTTTGTCACTGTTACGTCCACGCTCTTTTCCTGCGTACAGGCAAAGGCGGTGGCGGCCAGAAATAAGGAAATAATCTTTTTCATACATATTATATTGTTAGTTCATAAATATTTCGCCGTGAGTGTTCTCCATTTGAAACCGGCAGTAAAAGTATGAATATTCACTAAGTTTACAAAGCCCATTTGCAGTAAACAAACGTTTTTTTCTATTCGATCTATGTTCTTGTCATGCAGTATACGATTCTTTTTACCGTTTATATAGCATGATGTTGAAGCAGTGTTTACTTATTCTGATGTTGATGGGAGTTTCTCATATCCGGCTATATGCACAAAGTTGGAGTGAGAAGGACTCGGTGTGGTTGTCGGGTGTTCTATCGGGAAAAGATACGATCCGTATCAACCCGGAGTTTCAAAAGGCGATCGATAGCGGTACATTTATTCATCTCGAAGATGAACCCGGACAGCAAATGCTGGAAGCCCCGACGGAGTTGCCCATCCTGAAAGACTTTTCCGAATATTTGCATGCCGATGCAGACACTGTACGCGATCGTCTGATATATAAATCGATGCCGCCCAGTGTGTATCGTTTGTATGTAATAGAGTTGGATACCTGTTTGCCGATAAACAAAGAAGCCTATACGCCGCCGCCCACACGTTTGATCGATAAAAAAGAAATACAAGTAGGAAAACTACCGGTGACGGCTGCTGTAGGAGGGAAGAACCTGTATTCGTCGGATGTGGTGAAAGACGGGCAGAAGCGGGGAACCGTAGGCGGATCGGTGAAACTCTATTTCTCCCTGGATGATATGCTGAAATGGGTTTTCTCCAAAAAAGAAAGAAACAAGCGGAAGAACCGTAAGCGGGATGATACGTGGCGTTATTATAATTCGATGCCCTGACAGCTGGTTTACGTTTCTAAAATAAAAAGACTTCCGCCGGTATGTGAACGAACCCTACGGAAGTCTGAACTTAAGTTATAGCTTTTCTTTATATTATATATCTATTCTTTTTTATTAAGTCTGTAACTAAGTGCCCCTGACGGGCATTTGTTGATCTGTGCGATCAATTCATCAGTGGTTGCATTTTCTATTTTTATCCAAGGTCTTTCCTTCGGATTATACACCTGAGGTAATGTTTTTACACAAATACCTGCATGTTTACATAGTTCGGGTTGCCATATAATGGTCAACTCGCCGTTTGAATATTCAATTTTCTTTCCCATATCTATAATCGCTTTATCTAATGTCTATCCTTTATCCTACGTTGATACCTTTCATGACGATGCGTCGCCAGTCCGGATGCTTTTTAATGTATCCGGCTACAAAGGGGCATAGCGGAACCAGTCGTAATTCCTGTCTTTCGATATCTTTCAGTACTTTTTCTACCAGTTGACTGCCTACACCCTTCCCTTCCAGTTGGACAGGTACTTCCGTGTGTGTGAGATAAATTTCCCCATTTTTTGATTTAATATACTCGATTTTCGGAACCAGTTTGCCAATATGAAATTCGTATTGGTGGTTCTCTGTGTTATCAATTAATTCGTAATCGTCCATTATCGTACTCTTTTATTAATGTTCTGTTATATTTCAAACATTTTACACAGAGGCTTTGTTTTGGATATTTCCTGTTTTCTTTTGTTGCTGCTCTGATAATGAAAGAAAACAGTAATTTGTATCTGATTGTAAGTGAGAATTTATTTATTCTTTCAATTTAATTCAAATACCGGCTTTTTTTGTTGAACTTTTATTGCGGAGAAGTGTTTTATAAGTATAAAACAAAGTCATTTTGTTTTCTGAGAAGGAATAATTGATGAATAATGGTATAATTGACTAATAAGGCAGTAAAATAGAACACCTCTGTTTTACTTATTATTATTAGTTTTAAGTCACATATCAAAAATGGAGTGTTATGAATAAGAATGACGTTGGCTCAAATGCCGGTAAGATCTGGCGTTTGCTTGCAGAGAGGGGCAACATGTCCATCAGGAAAATCGGGGAAATGACTCATTGTAAAGAGTCCGTTATTTTTCTGGCGTTGGGTTGGTTAGCTCGGGAAAATAAGGTGCGTTTTTGTAGCGATAGTAGCGGAATGATATCCGTAGAGGTTAATATTCCACTGACAGAGACGTATTATTAATAAGAAGAGGATTAATTTTAGAGGCGCAAACGGTAAAGGGATACAAAATGATTGTAGCCCTTTTTGTTTGCGCTTCACTCTTCTACGGACGGTATTTACAGCAAGCCGGGAGCTTGTTGTAAACACTGTCGTCTGCTTTATACTTGTCGTTGTCGTGTCCGGCATTGGCAATAGCTTTGGCTACGGCATCGACGGATGTCTGCTTGAGGTCGAACTGCAAATGGATCATTTGGGCATCTTTGTCCCACATGGCCGAAGTGACTCCCTTTATGCCTTTGGCTGTACTTTCGATACGTTGTTTACACATATCGCAGGCTCCTTTCACACCGAACATGGCATGTTCGCTTTGTGCGTTTGTCGTGCCGTGCATCTGATGTCCTTCGTGTCCGGTCATTGGATGGGCGGCGTTTCCGTCGTTATTCATCATAGAAGGTTTTCCTTCCAGCTGGGCACTGGCATCTATGGAAAAGACGCCGTTCGTTACGATCTCTTCTCCGTCGGATAATCCTTTCAGTATGACATAAGCATTTCCTAAAGACGGCCCCAGTTCTACTTCCCGCATCTGGAAAGTGGGAGTGGAGATATCCGGTTGTCTGACATATACAATAGCCCGTTTGCCTGTCCAAAGCACTGCCGTTTGGGGAACGACAATCTGATCTTTATACCCTTTTAAAGGAGCGTCGACCAGCGCGGTTGCATACATTTCCGGCTTTAGTTCCATATTCGGGTTGGCAACTTCCACACGTACACGGGCTGTGCGGCTGGTTGCATTCACGATCGGATCGATAAATGCGATCCTGCCTTTATATGTTTTGCCGGGAAGAGCCTGTAAAGTGAATTCTACCGGATCACCTTTGCCCAGGAAAGGAAGGTCTACTTCGTATGCATCGAACATCGCCCATACTTTGGAAAGATTGGCCACGTCATATAGTACCGCACCTTGTGATACATAATCTCCCTGGCTGACCTTTTTCGACATAACGATACCGCTGGTATTGGCTTTGATCTCGACGATAGGAGAGGTGGCACCCGATTGTTCGATGGCTGTTATTTGTGCATCGGTCATTTTCCAGAGCAGTAACTTCTCCCTGGCCGCTTTGATCAATGCCGGTTGTTGCATCTTCAATGCTTCCAGCAATTCTTCCTGGGCGGTAAACAGTTCGGGAGAGTACAAGGTGGCAAGTGTCTGTCCGGCGCGGACTGTTTCACCGGTAAAGTCGACTGCCAGATTTTCTATACGTCCCCCCACATGTGCCGTTTGCGATTGCAGGCTTCGTTCGTCCGGGGCTATTTTACCATACAGGCGTACCTGTTTGACCGGATTCTCCTTATTGACGCGTGATGTCTGCACATCGGCCAGAGCCATTGCTTCTTCGGATAGCTGGATGGCTGACGGATCAACGTTTTCGTCACCGTGGTTGCTTTTGCGTACCGGTATCAGATCCATTGCGCATATCGGGCATTTACCCGGTTTGTCCTGCCGGATCTGAGGGTGCATGGAGCATGTCCAGACTCCGTTTTCGTCTTGTTGCAGGTCATGGCTGTGGGAATGTCCTGCTATGCTGTCGTGGTCATGATGTTCGCTGTCTGCCTGCGGAACTGTTGAGGAAGGGCTGAACAGCAGCCATCCGATTAATAAACCTGCCAGTGCAAATAATATGTACTGAACTTGCTTTGTCTTGATCCATTCTTTTATCTTTTTCATACGATTAATCATTTAATGAGGTTGCTACTAATTTTTCCATGCCGGCTACCATTGTGTTGTATTCGGCAATAGCTTCACTTTCTTTGAGACTGTAATCCAGCAACTGGCGTTCGAGTTGGATCACATCGGTAAGGCTGCTGACTCCGGCTGAGAATTCTCTTACTATCAGTTGCCAGGTCGATAAAGCCAGATCCCGTTGTTTTTTATAAAGGCTGACTTTACGGGCTGCATCTGCCAACTGTTGTTTGACGGTCTGATATTCTGCCTGTAGTTGGTTTAGCGTATTTTCATATTTCAGTTCGCTTGCCTGGCGATAATGTTTACTTTCCCGTTGCTGTGCATTGTATTTCTTCCGGAAGATCGGAATACTGATCTTAAACATGGGCATGACCATATCCATCCCGTTCATATCAGGCATCACCATAGCATTATCCGATTTACCGACCACGGAATATTGCAGGCCGATACCGAACATCGGATAGCTCATCTTTTTATCCATGACCGCCTTGGCTTTATAGGCATTCGCTTCCGCTTCCAGCATCGACAACATCGGGTTTGCCAGAATAATACTGTCGGTCATCGTCTGGTCGTCTATCAGGAAACGGAGTTGTTCCAGTGTGTCCGGAACAGCAACCCTTGCCTGTTGATCCCGATTCAGTAAAGCATTGAAGCGGGCTTCGGCGGCGATCCGGTTGGAGACGATCACTTCCAGGTTGTTTTCCAGTTCGGCTTTCTCTATCTGGATGCGCAACACGTCCGACATGCCTCCGGAAGAACTTCCTGATCCCATAGATTCTGCCGCCATTTCCGACATGGCATTGTTGTTTGGGGCTGGTGCGGATGCTTGTGGGCTGCTTCCCATTCCTCCCATATTATCCATACTGTTTCCCGAAGATGCGGGAGCAGCAGGTGTCGTACCTGCAACCGGTGCGGCTACCGGTGATGAGCTCCTGACACCAGGAGCAGAGAAACGTTTGAGTGCCAGCTGTTCCAGTTGTTCCAACAAAACGAGGTTGGCCTGCGTGTTCTTATACTGCTCGTTCAGGTTGCATAACTGATACCACTGGCTTTTAACCTCGTAGAACAGGTTGTTTCGTGCATCGCGGAATTGTTCGTAGGCCATGCGTGACATTTCTGTCGCTTCGTTGCGTGCCGCTTTTTGGGTGCCGAACCAGGGAAACATCTGCATGAGTGTAAAGTCTGCAATCTGTTTACCTCCCAGTGTTTCCATCGGTTTGACGAAAAAGCCGATATCCAGTTCCGGATCGGAATAGGCGCCTGCTTGCGGAATTTTTTCCAGTGAAGCCTTATAAAGGGCGAAATTGGAATTGACCAGCGGATTATTGCGTGCAGCTGTCTCCAGATAAAAAGCCAGGCTGTCTGCCTGCTGTGCATACCCGGATGATACTCCGAGTAGCAAGGCGATACCGGTCAGGATAAGTTGTATTTTGATATTATTCTTCATCGTTATTCTCCTTTTGAATGTTCTGTTTCTTTTGTTCTTTCCGGATTGCGCTTTCCCGCCACCAGCATTGCAGGACAGGAACTACAAACATGGTCATAGACTGTATCAGCATACCTCCGAACGTAGGGATTGCCATCGGCACCATGATGTCGGCTCCTTTTCCGGTGGAAGTCAGTACAGGGAGCAAGGCTATCAGCGTGGTTGCCGTAGTCATGGCAGCTGGCCGTACACGTTTCAGTCCGGCTGTTACTACCGCTTCCCGTATAGCATCTTTCGTGCGGGGATCTTGTTGCAGGAAGGTTTGGTGGATATAAGTTCCCATCAATACCCCGTCGTCGGTGGCAACACCGAACAAAGCAATAAATCCGACCCAGACGGCAACGCTTAGATTGATCGTGTGCATCTGGAAAAGATCCCGCATATTTTCTCCTCCGACGGAGAAGTTCATAAACCAGTCCTGACCATACAGCCAGAGCAGGATAAACCCTCCGGCAAAAGCCACAAAGACGCCGGAGAAGTGGATGAGGGAAGCCGTTACTGATTTAAACTGGAAATATAAAACCAGCAAAACGATCAGCAAAGCCAACGGAACGACAATGGCCAGTCGTTGGGTGGCCCGTTCTTGTTGTTCGTAGTTACCGGCCAATTTATAGGATACGCCTTTTGCCAATGTCAGTTCCCCGTCTTTTATCTTCTGATCCAATACGCGGGTGGCTTCTTTCACGACGTCCACTTCTGCCTTCCCGGACGTTTTATCGAATATAACGTAGCCTACCAGAAAGGTGTTTTCGCTTTGTATCATCTGGGCGCCGCGGGTATAATCGATGTCGGCCAGTTCTTTCAACGGTACTTGCGCCCCGGTTGCCGTAGGAACAAGCAACATCGACAAGGCTTCCGGATTATCCCGTAATTCGCGGGCGTAACGGAGACGGACAGGGAAACGTTCGCGTCCTTCTACTGTCGTTGTCAATACCATTCCGCCTACAGCGGCACTTAACACTTCCTGCAGGTCTTCTACATTCACTCCGTAGCGGGCCATGTTATCCCTGTTCAGCTTGATTTCCAGGTAAGGAGCACCTACAGCCCTGTCGTAGAATACGGAAGAAGGGATTACGGAAGGCACCTCTTTTAATGCCTGTTCGATGGCTTTGCCGCTTTGTTCGATCGTCTCCAGGTCGGGGCCGTATATCTTCAATCCCATCGGGGCACGCATACCGGTCGATAACATGACAAGGCGTGCTTCGATCGGTTGAAGTTTAGGGGCAGAGGTAAGACCCGGCAAATGGGTCACGTTTACGATTTGCTGCCAGATATCGTCTGTATTCTTGATTTCCGGACGCCATTGACGGAAGTAATCCCCTTTTCGATCGGGTATCAGGCTGTCTTTGGGCAGTAGCTGGAAGCCGTCGGAAGGATTGTATGTGCCGCCATTCTTTAAAAGGTAGGCTCCCTGTTTGTTTACTTTGAAACGTTCCCGCTGTCCGTCCTCATTCAATATATATTCCGGTCGATAGTTGATCGTATTCTCAAACATCTGTGCCGGAGCCGGGTCAAGGGCTGAGTTTACACGTCCCCATTTCCCGATAGCTGTTTCCACTTCAGGAATGGCAGCCAGCCGTTTATCGAGTGCTTCGATATAATCGAGATTTTGTGTCACTCCGGTGTGAGGCATACTGGTTGGCATCAGTAGGAAGGAGCCTTCATTCAGGCTGGGCATGAACTCCTGGCCTATGCCTGGAAATTCGTTGGATGCCTTTTCCCAGAAAGCTGTCTGCCGGAAGTCTTTCCATCCCAGCAATTCCATGCCGGAAGCTACGAAACCGAACGTTCTGTTAAATCCCATCCAAATGATAAATCCGAACAGGATCGTGGCTATCGGAAGGGTCATGAACTGCCAGCGATGGCTGAGACACCATCGTAATATCTGTTCGTAATATATAACCAGCAACCAAAGCAGGGTTAAAATAACGACGATACAAGCGGCCACAAACAGAATGTTGGAGAATAATCCGGCTTGAGGGCCCATCGGTAACCATTCTTCTGACAGGTAATAAACAGCTACCAACAATGTAATACCTATATTGATATAGTTGCTCATCTTCGGATTTTTCCAATAGAAAGCGAACAGGTTGTTCAACCCGATAGCCGTAAGACCCAACACCGGGATATTTCCGTAAATAATCGATAACAGGATACCTGCCACTATCAATATATAATTGGCGACCTTGCGTATTAACTTCGAGTTTATCCGGATGGAGAACAGCCAGTAGGAAAGTGTAGGCAGCAGGATCAATCCCAGAACGAAAGCCGAAGCCAGTGCATACGTCTTCGTGTAGGCGAGGGGAGAGAACATCTTTCCTTCCTGTGCTTCCATAGCAAAAACGGGCAGGAAACTGACTATTGTGGTGATCATGGCCGTGGCGATCGCTCCTGATACTTCGCTGACAGCTTTGTAAATCAGGTTGACCAATGCCTTTCCTCCTTTTATCCCTTTATTCTCCGGCATTTCCATATACCGGATGATACTTTCTACAAAGACCACACCGACATCGACCATCACTCCGATAGCAATCGCGATACCGGATAAGGCTACGATATTGGCTTCTATCCCGGTATACTTCATGATAATGAATGTAGCCAGTACGGCGATAGGCAGCATGCTGGCAATGACAACGGATGCCCGCAAGTTAAGTACCAGTACGATAATAACGATGATACAGATCAGTATCTCATGGGAGAGGGAAGTCTCCAGCGTTCCGATCGTTTCTTTAATCAATCCGGTTCGGTCGTAAAACGGAACGACACATACTTTCGATACTGTGCCGTCGGCCAGTGTTTTCTGGGGCAGACCGGCTTCTATCTCTTTGATCTTTGTCTTTACGTTATCGATCACCTCCAGCGGGTTTGCTCCATAGCGGGCAATGACGACTCCTCCTACAGCTTCCACTCCTTCTTTATCCAGTCCGCCACGCCGTGTACCGGGGCCGATAGTGACGAAAGCGACATCCGAGATACGCACCGGCACGCCGTCCCTAACTGTTACGACTGCCTTTTCCAGATCGGATACATCTTTAATATAACCGAGCCCGCGGATCAGGTATTCTACCTTGTTTATTTCCATCGTCTCGGCACCGATATCGAGATTACTTTTCTTCACCGCATTCATGATCTCCATGACAGACACATTAAAGGCACGCATGGCGTCCGGATTCAGTTCTATCTGATATTCCTTCACGAAACCTCCGGCTGAAGCGACTTCCGAAACACCTTCAGCAGCGGAAAGGGAGTATTTTACGTAGAAATCCTGGATGGTGCGGAGTTCTTCGGCATTCCAGCCTCCGGTCGGTTTGCCTGTTTCGGGGTTCCTGCCTTCCAGGGTGTACCAGTATATTTGTCCTAAAGCGGTGGCATCCGGGCCTAATGCCGGCTGTACACCTTCCGGTAAGGTGCCGGAAGGCAGCGAATTTAGTTTTTCAAGGATACGCGAACGGCTCCAGTAAAATTCAATATTGTCATCGAAAATAATATAGATGAATGACATACCGAACATAGAAGTACTACGGATACTTTTTACGCCTGGAATCCCCAGCAGGGAAGTAGTCAGTGGATAAGTGATCTGATCTTGTATATCTTTGGGTGACCGTCCCATCCATTCGGTAGCGACGATCTGCTGGTTATCTCCTATATCGGGTATTGCATCTACCGGGATCGGATTACGTGGAATAATACCTCCGTGCCAGTTGAATGGAGAGGTCGATATACCCCAGACAATGACTAAGATCAATAATAGCAGGGTTACAACCCTGTTGTCAAGGAAATAACGGATTATTTTATTTAGCATAGGATGATGTTTTTAATCAAAATGATTTAATTAATGCATAGAATTTTATGGCAACAGGCAAGCTTTGTTTTACAAAGAATGCCTATGCGTATATACATTCCTCTTGCTTTACACAAAAGGAACAGATAATTCTTATTTTTTGTTTATGAAATGTAAACAAAAAGAAGTATAGCCGGTTGTTGGAAACCGGTATTAATTAAATCAGGAAAGAGCAGTTACGAATGCATAGTTCTGCACCACTACATTCGGGCGGGGTATTAAAATAGGATTCGGATACGGTTGTTTTTACTGTTTCGGAAAGAACAAGGAGTTCTCTTATATCGAACAGCAAAGATAAAGCCACCGGCGTATAGTCGATGACCGGTATCTGGTCAACATTCTGGTCGACAGTCATTTTAACCAGTTGTGTCTCTGTAGAACAGCAATGATTCGACTGTTTTTTTTCTTTGCATGAAGGGCATGTATCATTTAGCCACAGATCGACTTCCACCAACTTGCCCATGCAATGGTGTATATTCAGGGCGATTCCGCTGGACACCCCGATATATAAGATCGTTAATAGGACTAAAAGATATTTTTTCATAAATACAAAGATAGAGTTGTTTTTCCAAATAAAAGTATAAAATGTATGGAGAGCTTATTAAAGAATGTTTCTTCCTACTGGCAATCACATTTTCTTATTGTATCTTCACAGCGTAAACAAAGAATATATTTTGTGTATTCAAACTAGAAGTGGTAAAGTTTTATGGTAATAGCTTATTTAAGAGTAACTACAGGCAAGCAGCATCTTGAAAAACAGAGAGATGAAATAGAACGTTTTGCGTTAGATAAGAGAATACAAGTAGATAAATGGTTAACGGATATTGTAGATGATAAGAGGAAGGTAAAAGATCCTTCTTTAAGCCGTGTGTTGGACAGGATGCAACAGGGGGATAAGGTGATTATAACCGATATCGCCCGTTTGGGTCGTACCTTATCTGATGTAATGAGTCTTTTAGGCAAATGTATGGCAAAAGGAGTTCATGTATATAGTATAAACGACCGCTATATCCTGGATGACGATCTGAATACCCAGGTGGTATCCAATACTTGCAGTCTGATATCGGAGATCGAACACAACCTGATGTCGATCCGGACAAAAGAAGCATTGAATCATAAGAAGGATAAAGGATTACAATTGGGACGTCCGAAAGGAACCGATGCCAAGCAATCCCTGTTGGATGCCAATAAGGATGAAGTGATGAATATGCTGGAAAGAGGTGATACGGTTGTGATGATCTGTAAGCATTTCAATGTTTCAAGAAATACCTACTATCAGTTTAAAAGGAATTACGGACTCTAAAACCAGTCTTTTTTCCGCATATATATCCAGGTGAGCAGGCCTGTGAGGAACATAATTCCCCAGGCAATGCCATAACCGTATCTCCAGTCGAGTTCAGGCATCAGCTTAAAGTTCATCCCCCATACACCAACAAGGAATGTCAGTGGAATGAAAAGGGTAGACACTACCGTCAGCCGCTTCATGATCGCATTCATGCGCAGGTCGTTGTTGGAAATATAGAGATCCACTAAGGAAGAGATGATTTCCCTGCAACTTTCGGTCGTTTGTATGACAAACTGCAACTGGTCGGATAAATCGGTATAGACCGGCAACATATCCGGACTTATTATTCCGTTTTCTGTGCGTAACAATTTGGGGAATTGTTCTTTCAAAGGCTGGCTGTTCTTGCGGATAATCATGTATTCATGGCGGCGCTGTTGTATCAGCGATCCCATATTGCCCTGGTCGCTTTTTATATCGAGCAGAGTTTCTTCTATATCCTCCAGCATTTCCTCTACTTTAGAGGCTGTTTCTACCAGATTGGCGATAATCGTATTCAGCAGGAAAGCCAGTAGCAATCCGCTGCCTTTTTTTCGCAGGTTCAGCATATCCGATTCCAGTGCTTTCATTGTACTGGCAAATACCGGATTGTTCGTCTCGGTAAAAGTGATGACCACATTTCCTGTCACCAGCAGACTGATATGCTCGGAATGAATTTCCATATTCGCATCATAGTAGCTGGAATTAAGAATGATAAGCATGTGGTTGGCATACTCTTCGATCTTCACGACATGTTGAGGGGTCAGGATATCTTTGGCATCCAGGTTATGCAGTCCGAAATCGTTTACGATACGTGTGATCGCTTCCGAATCGGTAAGTCCGCTCACCTGGAACCAGTTTACTTTATTGGGGTCTGTCAGCTTGTTGAACGAGGTAGTTCCTTTCTTGACTTCTGTCGTATGAAGTCCGTCGGAATTGTATTGTGTGAGACGAATGTCGGTTACTGTTTCATGTTCACCTGCATAATAATATTTATCCGACAAATGCCGGTTGGAAATATGTCTGCGCCTGTGTAAACGCGTTCCCTCTTTTCGTCTCATAACTACAATTGTTTAATCCAGTTCTACAACAGTGATACCTGCACCGCCAAACTGGACATGCTCATCGTGGTAATGCCCGACTCCCGGAACCGAATGCAGATAGTCGCGTATCAGTTGCCGGAGAATACCTGTACCCGTGCCGTGCAGGATACGTACCCGTTCCGCTCCGACCTGGATGGCATCGTCAATGAAATAGGTTACAGCTTGCAGTGCTTCATCGCCCCTCATACCTCTAACATCTATCTCCTGCTTAAAGTTCAGTTTCTTTTCATGCATATGGTCTGTTGTGCCCACACTGACAAAGGTACTTTTCTGGATCTCCTTTTTGATCTGGCCTTTGCTGACCTTCTCCAGTTGCTCCAGTTTGACTGTACTTTTTATCATACCGAATGCCACGACAGCCTGTTTTCCCTGTAGCTCCATGACTGTTCCGGCCGATACCTGTCCTTTCAGACGGACATTATCGCCCACTTCGATCACCTCGCGGTTGAACGTCTGTTTGGCAGCCGGCGCATTCTGTTTCTGCTTCTTACGCTCTTTACGTTCCTGCAGTTTAGCCATTTTGCGAGCTATCTTATCGTCTTCTTCTCCGGTCGACTCGACAGATGCTTTGAATTCCTCCAATGCTTTGCGGGCAAGCTTGGTCTGTTCCTTTTCCGCCTGTGCTTCCTTGATCTCACGAACCGTATTTTCGATTTTTGCATTGGCTTCGGCCAGTATTCGCTGTGCTTCGGCCTTTGCTTCGCGCATGATCTCCTTGCGTTGCTTGTTGACTTCTTCCAGGTCTTTTTCGTAACGCGCCGTGATATCTTCCAGCTTCTTTTCCTGCTGGCGGATATTCTGCCGTTTGCTTTCCCAGTAACGTTTGTCGCGAACAATATCCTGTAGATATTTGTCCATATCGATATAATCGGAACCGACCTTGGCGGAAGCGTCGGCAATCACGTCTTCCGGTAGTCCGATCTTTCGTGCGATCTCTACTGCGAACGAACTACCCGGGTTTCCAATCGATAGTTTGAACAACGGTTGCATCAGATGGCGGTCGTACAACATGGCACCGTTTACGATCCCTTCAGTATCTTCGGCGAAATGCTTCAGGTTCTGATAGTGGGTCGTGATTACTCCGAAGCTATGGTTGCGGTTGAACCGGTCTAACAACGCTTCAGCAATGGCTCCACCGATCTGTGGCTCCGTACCGCTACCGAATTCGTCGATCAGTATGATCGTTTTTTCGTTACAGTTCCTGACAAAATACTTCATGTTGGTCAGGTGGGAGCTGTATGTACTCAGGTCGTTCTCGATACTCTGTTCATCACCGATATCGATAAAGATACTGGTGAAAATTCCGGTACGCGAACTCTCATGCAAAGGAATTAACAACCCGCATTGCAGCATATACTGCAACAATCCGACTGTCTTCAGGCAAACTGATTTACCTCCGGCATTCGGGCCGGATATGATCAGCAGGCGTTTTTTCTCATCGAGCGTGATGTCGAGCGGTATGACCTGCTTGTTTTGTTTTTGTAAAGACAGATAAAGCAGGGGATGGACGGCACGCGCCCAGTCTACCTGTTGTATGTTTTCAACTACCGGCTTGATCCCTTTCACCTGCTCGGCAAAAAGAGCTTTGGCACGAATGAAATCGATATCGGCCATAAACTCATACGATTGCAGGATATCCGGAACCATCGGACGGACGATATTGGTGAAGTCTGTCAGGATCTTCATGATCTCGCGCCGTTCGTCGCCTTCCAGCTCCCTGACGCGGTTGTTGGCTTCGACAACGACTTCCGGCTCAATGAACACAGTCTTGCCACTGGCAGACTCGTCATGTACGATCCCTTTGATCTTTCTTTTGAAAGCTGGAGCGACGGGGATCATCAGACGTCCGTCGCGCATGGTAGGTGTTACGTCTTTGTCGACAACTCCTTCCGACTGTGCGCTTCGCAAGATCGATTGCAGGCTGCGGGAAATACCGCTCATTGTCGATGTGATCTCCTTCCTGATCTGTGCCAGTGTGGGAGAGGCATTATCTTTTACTTTTCCGAACTTATCCAGGATGGAGTCTATTTTTCCTATCAGTTGCGGGAAGACAAGTATATCTCCGGCCAAAGCCGTAAGTGCCGGATAAGCGATCTCTTCATCCTCTACAGGACGGAAAAAGCGGACGATATCGTTGATGGTTTGTAAAGAACGTTTCAGGTCGAATAGCTCCTTTTCATCCAACCAGGTTCCTTCCGGACGTATCCGCTTCAGCGAATAGCGTACATCGAAGAAGAAAGCGGCAGGAAATTCCTGTTCCCCATGTAAAATACGGACAAACTCATCGGTTTGTTCCAGACGTTCAATAACAGTTGAATAATCTGCCGAAAATTCCATTTCGGCTACCCGCTCTTGTCCCAGCGGGCTTAAACATTTATCGGAAATTAAACGGCGGACTTTATCGAACCCCGTTTTTTGTTCAAAGTTTTGTGGATATATCACGTTAATTAATATGCTTTATTTTATCTCCACCGTAACCTCTCTGCGGATGGTAGGGCGGACGATGTATTCCATTTTGTTTTTGCCCCTTTTGACTTCAAACGTACAGGCATTATTTCCTGCAGGATTGACATACGGAGCATAATAATATAAGTAGGAGAAGGCTCCTACATTGCCGGAGCTTTGCAGTGCATCGGCAACCTGAGAGTATTTGAATGTATCCCAGAACATACAGCGTTTAAATCCGTTGGCATCTGTAAACCGTGTTTTCGGATCGCGGTATTTCATCGTTTTTGATATGAAATTCTTATAGCCGGCGGTAAATTCTTCGGCGGAATAATTCATTTTGTTGTCATTGATCTTTTCGATCACATCGCGTGGACGAAGGCCGGATGCATAAGCCGGTGAATTGCGGTCGACATCCGTAATCAGTTCCAGACGGTCGATGTCATAGCTGATCCCTGTATAATTGTAGGTTTTCTGACTGACCTTGTATTGTACGTTGCGGCCATATTTCACGTAAGGATACTGCATCAGCATTAACGGAGCATGGATACGGGCATACTCTTCCAGACGGTAGGAATCTTCCAGTAATTCATTCGCCTCACATTCCCAGATGATACGTCCAGGGACAAATGCCTGGTCGATCATGCGGAAACCGAACTGCAACAGATATTCCGCTTCTGCTTCCGCAGCGGAACTCCCCAGGAAGGGGAAAGAGTCCATCTTGCTCTGCGTAAAGTTATAGCGATAGGTCGGCTCCTTGTCTACCAAGATCACGTTTGTTCCCTTGAAATTCGGATTTTTATCAAAGAAATAGAATGTTTGTATCAAGATATCCGGCTGGGCAATATTAAGAGTTAACCCTTTTTTGGTCAGTTCTTTTTCAATGCATTCATTGATCGCTGTTTCCAGTTTACGGTTGTTTTCGTCGATCGCAGCAAAAGCAAATGTCTTGAATTTAGCGAAACTGACAGAGTCGGGGGTAACTACTGTTTTAAACGGGCAGGTAAAAGTCCGTTCACCGGTCGTTTCCAGGCTATACATCGAGAAAGCGGATGCCAGTTGATCTTCCATGATTGAGTTAACCTTCTTGCAATCTTTCTTTACCATCACCTGTTTGGTCGGGACGGCAAGATTACTGATCGTAAGGATCACCTCATTCTTTCCGGCCGGATTAAACAGTTCCGCAATCTCCTGGGGAGATACTTCGGTTGTTGTTACTCCGTCTATCGCCTCTATTATATCTCCTTGTTTTACGCCGGCCAACTCTGCCGAAGAATAAGGGATTATTCCGGTTATTACAGGTTTGTTTTTCCCCCAGTTCTTACTCTGGCTGATATCGTATGTAAATCCTAATCTGCAAATGGATGCATTCCGGTTTTGAGCATAACCGACCATAAATACAAACAACAGTAATATGGATAAAATAATTCTCTTCATAACGTCAGAAATTCTATTATTAGTATTAATAATGCCTGTTTAAATCTAAATATACAGGCAAAGGTAAAGATATTTTTGTTGTGTAGGAATAGTTGGCAGCATATTTGATATTATTCCAGTGCATGACAACAGGGATAACTTTATCTATACACCTCGTGCCATTAGATAGAGATAGTTGTATATCGCTGACAATTAGGTAATAATAAAAATATTAAGATAGTTATGAGCAAGATGAATTTTAATGGAAAGAATGAAACATCTGAAAAAGATGAACACCTGAATCAGGAAGATGCGACAAATTTGCAGCACGAACAGGAAAATGCGGCAGAAGAAACAGCCGCGACTGACAATGTGACCGAAGAACTGGACGCGCTGAAAAAGAAGTACAACGAACTGAACGACTCTCATCTGCGTTTAATGGCAGAATTCGACAATTATCGTAAACGTACCTTACGTGAAAAGACCGATCTGATCAAGAATGGTGGCGAAGCTGCTCTGAAAGGATTGCTTCCCGTTGTCGATGATTTCGAACGTGCATTACAGAACATCCGTAAATCGGATGATGTTGAAGCCGTAAAAGAAGGAGTGGAATTGATCTATTCCAAGTTTATGGCTTACCTGGCCCAGCAGGGAGTGAAAGCCATAGAGGCGGTAGGACAACCGTTCGATACCGAATTGTTTGAAGCTGTGGCTACTATTCCTGCTCCGGAACCTGGCTTGAAAGGAAAGATCCTCGATTGTGTCCAGACCGGATATACTTTAAATGACAGAGTGCTGCGTCACGCTAAAGTAGTAGTAGGAGAATAAGCAACGTGCTAACGGGCAAATAACAACAATACAAAGATGGCTAAAAGAGATTATTATGAAGTGCTGGAGGTGGAAAGAACCGCTACAGTAGAAGAAATTAAGAAAGCATATCGGAAAAAAGCAATTCAGTTCCACCCTGACAAGAACCCTGGTGATAAACAGGCAGAAGAAAACTTTAAAGAAGCTGCCGAAGCGTACGACGTATTGGGAGATCCTCAGAAGCGTCAACGTTATGACCAGTTCGGGCATGCCGGAGTAGGAGGTGCTTCTCAGGGAGGAGGCTTTGGTGGAGCCGGAATGTCTATGGAAGATATTTTCTCTCAGTTCGGAGACATCTTTGGCGGACACTTCGGTGGATTTGGTGGTTTCGGTGGTTTTGGCGGAGGCTCTCGTGGCGGCCGCCGGGTGAACCGCGGATCGGATTTGCGTGTGAAGGTAAAACTGAATCTGAAAGAGATCGCCAACGGAGTAGAAAAGAAAATCAAGGTTAAGAAATATGTCCCTTGCAGCAAATGTCACGGAAGCGGGGCAGAGGACGACCATAGCAGCAAGACTTGTGATACTTGTCACGGTAGTGGTGTGGTGACCCGTGTTGCCAATACCATCTTAGGACAGATGCAGACACAGTCCACTTGTCCGACCTGCGGAGGTGAAGGTAAGATCATTACCAAAAAGTGTTCCGAATGTAACGGCGAAGGAATTATGCGTGATGACGACATCATTACCATCAATATTCCGGCCGGTGTTGCAGAAGGAATGCAATTGTCTATGAGCGGCAAAGGAAATGCAGCGCGTCATGGAGGTATCAACGGTGATTTGCTGATCCTGATTGAAGAGGAGCCGCATCCGGAGTTAATCCGTGATGAAAACGACTTGTTATATAACTTGTTGTTGAGCGTACCTCAGGCGGCATTAGGAGGAAATGTAGAAGTTCCGACTATCGATGGCAAGGCGAAAGTGAAGATCGAACCGGGTACACAGCCGGGTAAGGTTCTTCGTTTGAGAAACAAGGGATTGCCTTCTGTAAATAGTTATGGAACAGGTGACTTGCTCGTGAACGTAAGTGTGTATATTCCGGAAACACTGTCAGCGTCAGAAAAAGAAACGTTGACTGGCCTGGATAATTCACCTAACTTCCAGCCTAACCGCACCATGAAGGAAAAGATCTTCAGTAAATTCAGACATATGTTTGATTAGAGAAATTCAAATATTCTCAAGCAAAAGAAAGAGTAAAGTTGACTTTGTAAGTCGGCTTTACTCTTTTTTTGTTAGGTCTACCACCTCAAATAATCCTCGAAAGTGATCTGTACGAAATTGGGGATTACTTCATATACCTTATTTTTAAGTGTTTCTTCCGGATTGGTGGTGCTTAGTCCGATTACCCGCATACCGGCATCGGTTCCGGCTTGTATTCCGGCGAAAGAGTCTTCAAAGACGATGCAGTCGGCGGGGGAGACATTCAGGTCGTTTGCTGCCAGTAAATAACACATCGGATCGGGTTTGCCTTTTGTGATACGGTCGGCTGTTACGATCGTGTCGAACATGTTTTCCAGATGATGTAATTTGAAAGCACGTTTCACTTTTAAATCATCAGAGCTGGTGACCAATCCTATTTGTACACCTTGCTTTTTCAGCAGATGAAGAAATTCCATAGAACCGGGCATGGCCGGCAGGGGCATTGTGCTTTCATACTCGGTTGATTCTTTTATTACCATCTGACGGAATTCATCCGTACGATCGGAAAAATACTTGTCCATGATGTAAGGGAGTGTTGTCCCTTTAATTACAGCTGCGAAGTTTTCAATACCTGTTTCATAACGTTCACCTGCTTCATTCCAGAAAATATCATAAATGGGTTCTGTGTCAACTATCACACCGTCAAAGTCAAAAAGAGCCGTTTTGAATTTCATAAAAATACCTTTATTGATTACATTTTGCACACAAAGATAAGCCTATTTCTTCGATAAGAGCGCATCTTTATTAAAATTGCTACACTTTTGCTGGTGAATTATGAATAAACTCTTATCTTTGTGTCCGTACACATTAGTATATTGATATACCGGAAAAACATTTCTTACTTATAATACTAAAAGGAAAACAGAATGAAAGCAAGTTTGAAGTTGGCAGCATTATCTCTTGTGCTGCTTTGTTCCTGTCAACCGAATGATGGCTGGCAGAAGTTATTCAATGGTAAAGATCTTACCGGTTTCAAACAGTTGAATGGAGAGGCTCCTTACCGGGTGGAAGACGGTTGCCTGGTTGGTACTTCGGTGACAGGCCAGCCGAACAGTTTTATGGCTACCGAACAGGAGTATGGTGATTTTATCCTGGAGTTTGAGGCCTTATGTGATCCTTCTTTAAATTCGGGTGTACAGTTCCGTAGCGAGAGTCGTCCGGATTATCAGAACGGACGTGTACATGGCTATCAATGCGAAATGGATCCGTCCGACAGAGCGTGGAGCGGTGGTGTATATGATGAAGCACGTCGCGGCTGGCTTGTGACACTGGTCGATAATAAACTGGGACAGGCTGCTTATAAAAAGACGGACTGGAACAAATACCGTATTGAAGCGATCGGTAATAATATCCGTATCTGGCTGAATGGTGTAAATACGGCCAATCTTTATGATGACGAAACAGCGAAGGGCTTTATTGCTTTTCAGGTACACGGTATCGGAAAGAATACGGAACTGGAAGGAAAAGAAATCAAATGGCGTAATATCCGTATCAAGACAGAGAATCTGGAAGCAGAACGTATGCAGGGGACTTTGGCTCCGGAAGTGAACCGTGTTCCTAATTACCTGACGGAAGCAGAAAAGGCAGACGGTTGGAATCTGATGTTCGACGGTAAGACAACCAATGGATGGCGTGGAGCCCATAAAGAGGCTTTCCCGGATCATGGCTGGAAGGTTGAAGACGGACAATTGATCGTGCTGAAATCGGGTGGTGCCGAATCTACTAATGGTGGTGATATTGTTTCTGACAATGAATATGCTGCATTTGAACTGAGTCTGGAATTCAAAATCACTCCGGGAGCAAACAGCGGTATCAAGTATTTTGTAACGGAAGCGGAAAAACAGAAAGGTTCGGCTTATGGACTGGAATACCAGATACTGGACGATAAACTTCATCCGGATGCAAAACTATATACCACTTTCCCCGGTAGCCGTACACTGGCAAGCCTTTATGATATGATGCCTGCTCAGAACAAACGTTTCAACGGTGTTGGAAACTGGAATCAGGCAGTCGTTAAAGTATTTCCGAATAACCATGTGGAACATTGGTTGAACGGTTTTAAAACACTTGAATACGAACGTGGATCGGATGCTTTCCGTGAATTAGTGAAAGGTAGTAAATATGCTGCCCCGTCATATAACGAGGCAGGTCGTTTCGGAGAAGCTCCCCAGGGACATATCCTGTTACAGGATCATGGCGATGAGGTAGCATTCCGCAGTATAAAAATTAAAGAACTTAAATAGTCTTATTTCTCACGAACAAAGCTGCACAGAATAATCGGTCGGCGTAGTTCATGAATGATACGTTCAGAGGAGGTCAATATACTAAATGTGTATTGGCCTTCGTAATTTTTAAGAACTACTTCCAGGTCACTCGGAGTTGTAAAGAAAAATCCACCCTCGGGCATCTCTTGTTCGAAATTATGAAAGCGGTTTCCAAGGTAAAAATTAAGCCCATACAAATTCCTGTATATTCTGAGATTGTTCATCACAAACATATTATTCTCATTCAACGGATATTCTTTCTTCACTCTTTCTGCAAAAGGACGGGCAGAACCATCCTGACGGATACCACGCATAATGACACCGTCAACCAATAAATTGATCGTAAAGCTTAGAGCGATTGTAGCATACAATATCTTGATATTTATCTTTTTGAACATCTGATAAAGCACTGTCAGCAGCGCCAGCAAGACTATAATAACAATGCAAATAGTAAGTCCGTTGCAATAAGAAAACATATTGGATATAGCTTCAACCTGCGATAGCGTAGCGGCACGGCTCGTATATTGTGAAGCGATAGCTACCGGGTCTATAATTCCAGTCATTGTCAATCCAATAGCGATTAATACAACAGCTGTTACAGAGGATAAAAATGCAGCAAATACGCGGGTTACCTTCGTCCTGTATTCAGTGATATAAATGGCATATTGAGCCAGGAATATGGCAATGAACGGATAAGCAGGCATTAGATATACACTTCTTTTACTGGAAGGTATACTATAAAAAAAGATGATACATACCAACGCTACCAGACTGAATAACTTCTCTTTTTCCATAGAAAGAATGCGGTTCCAGCTATCTTTCAGGATTTCTTTCAGGGACTGGTTGCTTTTTTGCCATTTCAATCCGAAAAGAGAAAAGAAGAAAAAGATTGTCCAGGGAATAAATCCGGCAGCCAGTGTCATAAAGTTATACCATACGCCATTTTCATGTCCTAAATTGTAATTGATCTCGGGAGTATCGAGGTGAAAGAAACGTCCGAAGTTTTCAGCCAGCACGAGATCCAGAAACTGGTCTCCGCCCTGCTTCCAGGCTGCAATATACCATAGCAATGGTAAGAACATGGAAGAAACGCCGATATAAAGCAACGATTTGAATATAGTAAGCAGACTATATCTGCGAAGCATCAATAAATAAGCTCCAAATGCAAATAAGGGAAGAATCAAGCCCACCGGCCCTTTGGTCAGTACGGCACATCCTAATAATACAGGTATAATGATCGGTAAACCTTTTAGTTCCAACCTGTCTTCCCACCTGAACAGCTGATAAAGCCCGATAACAATAAAAGTAGTCAGCAACATATCGACCCGGGTTGTCATTGCCGCCCTATGTATTTCTATACAAGTCAGTAGCAGGAGAGTAGCTATAAAAGCCTGTTGGAATTTAATCCTTCGTCCGAAAAAGATAAGCGTGCAACCTATCAGGAATATAAATGCGATGGTAGACGGTAGCCGTGCAGTAAACTCTGATACATATCCCTGCGGATAAGAGAAAACAGCCATTAACCAATGTGCCATAGGCGGTTTGTAAGCAAACTCATTTGCATAAACCTGCGGTAATATCCAGTTTCCTGACTCAAGCATGGATATGGCAACTGAAGCCTCGCGTGGTTCTCCTTTCGTGGAGAAATCTCCCAGGCCGATCCAGGGAAGAACGGAGATTATACAGATGATGATAACCATTGTTACCGGCTTTTGCAGGTAAAGATATTGAAGTGTTGGTGTGCGCATATTCTTCTTGTAAAAAGGACTAAACCAGTTAATGTCGTTGTAATAATTTGCAAAAGAACGATTTTTTACGGACTTTTCCCGCATTTTTGATAACTTTTTATGTCCCTAAGGATTCTTTGATAGATGTGCGTATCACTGCTGCATCCTCTTTGTTTTCCTTCAGTATAGAGAGAATGAGGTTCAGATAACTTTCTTTGTTGCTGATACCGCAGATGTTACACAACCGGCTTTGCGGTAACATTCCCTTCTGATTGTACACGCGGAGGATATTTTTGTAGTCGCAGGTTTCAATATATTGAATAAACTTATCTTTTATCCCATTGTATATTTCATCCACATGTACATTGAAACGGATGCTTTCCACATGTTCGGTCAGTTGTTCGACGGTCGTTATTTTGCGGTCGACCGTCGTCTCCAGTTTCTTACGTACACGATGTTTGGCATGCAGAATCACCTGGCTTTCCAGATCTTTCTCGAATAGTTTGACTACATTCTCTTTTACTTGGTTGAATACCTGTTCGGGATCTCTCATCAGCCGGCTGGCAACAGTCTTGATAACCGGTTTGAGCATCAGCAGATTCTCAACTTCAGCTACATCGGGAACGAAGATATGCTGATCTCGCAGATAGTCGATCTCTCCCTGCGTACGGCGGTCGCGGTCTACGATCCCCATCGATTCCAGCGTATGGAAGTCTTGCAACTGCCGGAAAGCCTTCGTTGTTTCGATCACCTTCTGGCAGCCACCCATCGGCTTGACCATATAATCGGGGAAGATCAGCGGGTAGAGACGGTTGTCGATGCTGTTGGAATCGGTTCCTTCAATGAAAAGGATCGGTTTGCGGCTGCCCAGAATGTCGATATATACTTCTTCGGGCAGACTGTCGTTGCTTTCTATCAGTTGGTAATCCCATACATGGGCGTCGGCATTATAATCCCTGATCCAGATCCGTTTTCCTTCGGGGCGTGAAATAGCAAAGTCGATATCGTGCGTCAGATAAACGAATGTGCAGTCCGGACGCATGGCTTCGATCTCATCCCAAAGCAGGTTCTTGATCGAGTTGTGAAGCAGTATTTCCGGTTCTTCGATCACCAGCAGTTCGTCGGGACGGGCACAGAGCACGGCGCCTATCAGGTAGAAGACGATCTTCTCGCCGTCGCTCATTCTGCCGGCCGTATAAGAATCGCCGTCGCGGCTGGTGGAAGCCAGTTCAATAAAGCCGGATTTCCTGACCAGGCGGTTATGCGGGAACATTTTCTCCCAGATGGCCTGTATGCGGTCTATTTTGGTAACGGGCGGTTCCAGGTCCGGAGTTTGTTTACATGCTTCCTTATAATTTACCGCAGCTTCGAACTCTTCGCTTTGCAAACGTAGGATCAGTTTTTCATATTCTGAAAGACGGGGCATGAAGATGCGTTCCGCAATCATCGATTGAAGTCGGGAAAGTTCGTTGCCTTCAGACTGGATATCTTTATCGTTGCTGTTGATAAACAAAGAGTGCATTCCCGATATCTTCATGGATCGATCAGGATAACGCTCCAGCAGGTCTCTGCCGAATGAGCTTTTACCGGCTCCGTTAGCTCCTATTACAACCAATACGTTTGTATCCAGCGTGATTGGCTCCGGGGCATTCATCTTGGGGGGAAGAATCAGTTCCATACAAGTATAGATTAGTTTTTCTTCCAAAGGTAGTAATTTAAATGAGATCCTATAGCTTTCTAATCCTCAAGTAATAATTCTCTAATGTAAAAGTCTCTATCTATTATATTTTTGACCTTGGTCAAAAACGTTTTCTACCTAGGTGCTAAACGTTTATCACCTGGGTCAAAAAGCTTTACTACCCAGGTCAAAAATATAATAGATAAGGACTTTCGGATTAGTAACAAGTAGCTTTTGCTTTATAATATGCCAGTATTTATACTACTAATAAACGGAATGCCGGGAATGAAAAAGGAGTGCGTCAAAAATGATAACTACCCGAACCGATCTCTATTTCCGTATAGGTAGCAGTGTCGCTTACTTTTCTGACTCCCGGCTGGTTGGCGTGTTTGATTCCGAACTCTTTCGGTATCCGTACAATCGCTGATGTATTGCCCGGAATCGTTATATCCCAGTTGAAAGATCCGTTCTCTTTTTTCCAGGCACTTTTGATTTCTCCGTAGACAGACTCATAAGATGCAGAAACAGAATTTAATCCTTCGGGGAATACTGGTGCCATGATCAGTTTTTTATAAGCGATAGCATCCTGGGCACATTTGATGCCTGCCAGGTCTTCGTAGTACCAGATGATCAGGTCACCCAGCAGCATGACATGGTTGGCGGAGTTCATTGCCGGATCAGCAGTGTCGCCATTCCAGAGTTCCCAGATGGTGGTGGCTCCTTTTTTAACCATGTAACCCCAGCTGGGATAGGTCTCGTTCGTGGCAATTTTCCAAGCCATATCTACCCGGCCATATTCGGTAAGGCCGCGCATCAGGTGCTGGATTCCCAGTACACCAGTGCTGACATGACCACCGAAATCTACCTCTGTTTTCTTTACGATATTGGTAAATACTTTTTCTTCATATCCATTTGGAACGAGTCCCAGACGCAATGACAACATATTGGCTGTAACCGTATTGTTTCCGTATTGGGCTGTTTCGGGATTGAAATATTTCGCATTGTATGCTTCTTTCATCTTTGCAGCCAATTCCTGATAAGCAGCAATATCATTCTCGTGTCCGCTTAACCGGGCAAATTCGCTCATCATATTCAAAAGGCTGTAATACATGGTAGTGGCCAGGATAGCACCATCGGTTTTACGGGCCGGATCTTGCGAATGGATCAGTTCCTGCGATTCCGGAGGCATACACCAGTCGCCGTAGGTGTCTTTGACGATGATGTAATCTTTCATGGCTGTTTGCTGCATGTGTTCCATCCAGCGTTTCATAGACGGGTAATGTCTGATGATACCGCTTTTATCTCCAAACTGGCGATAGAGCAGGTTGGCTACATAGAAATAAGCTGCCGGCCAGGTAACATCGTCGTTATATAATGTCCAATAGCGGGGAGATACATCGGAAATACTTCCTTCGGGACTCTGAGAGTCTTCAATATCCTGCAACCATTTATTATACAGAAGGGCATTGTCGAAGATGAAAGCTTCCCCGTACGCTCCGGTTACGCGGTCGCCCAGCCAGCCAAGGCGTTCGTCACGCTGCGGACAGTCGGTCGGCATTCCCCGGTAATTGCCGCGGATACCCCAATAGGCATTCTTATAGATTTGGTTGACCAGTGGATTGGAGGTTTCAAACTTTCCGGTAGTCTTCATCTCATCATAGATCACAGCACCGGTGAAAGCGGCTAATTCCGGTTTATAATCGAGTCCGGAGATTTCAACAAAACGGAAGCCATGATAGACGAATGAAGGTTTCCAACTGAAATTACCGTCTTTGGCCGGAGTGTAAATATCGGTGACATTGGCTGTCCGCAGGTTATCCAGATAAAGCGAGCCGTCTTCTTTAAGTATTTCTGCGAATGTCATTGTGATAGGCTGATCTTTTTTCCCTTTCAGGTCGATGGCCAGCCAACCGACCATATTTTGCCCCATATCGATGATATATTTTCCGTCCGGTCTTTCGGTGATGTTGACAGGCTTTATTTCTTCCTGAATGCGAAGGTTGGGATTGGCCTGTACGGTTAATTCTCCCGGTGGAGTTTCCATTACATCGGCCGCCAGCCATTTGGAGTCATCGAAACCGTTTTTATTCCATCCCTCCAGTTCCAGTCGTGCATCATATTCTTCTCCGTCGAATTCGTTGTTGGCAATGATCGGGCCTTTGGATGTTACTTTCCATGAAGTATCGCTGAGGATAGTCGTTTGTGAGCCGTCGGTGTATTCGATCTCTAGCTGTGCCAACAAAGAGGGCAAAGTTGCTTTTTGCATATCTCTCATTCCGAAGTAACGTCCGTTACCCAATGCAATACCGATCGTGTTTTTATCTTTCGACAGCAAATCTGTCACATCATATACATTATAATATACGCGGTTAGGATACCAGGATGGCCCGGGTGCGAAAATATCTTCACTGACACGTTTACCATTTATGTAAGACTCGGATGAACCGAGACCTGAAATGTAGAGAACGGCCCTTTGAACGGGTTTGTCTGCTGTAAACTCTTTGCGGAGATAGCGGGCGGCCAGGCGGCTCTTACCCTGATATGTTTCTCCTTGATTGGAAAGATTGTTTTCACCGATCCATGTCGCTTTCCATTCGGAAGGATTAAGTAATGCCATCGACCAGGTGTTTACTTCGCTCCAGTTCGTTGTTCCCTGGTTCGTATTCGATTTAACACGCCAGTAATATTGTTTCCTGGATTGTAACGGACTACCTTCATAAGGAATCTGTATGGAAGCATCGCTTTTTATCTCACCGGTATCCCATAGTAAATCATCTCCGTTTTTCAGCTTGTCGGGAGAGTCGGCTACCTGTATCTGATACGAGGTTTGAACGAGATCAGGTGATCCGGAGGAGATTTTCCACATAAAACGGGGTTGTGATACACCTATGCCAACCGGGTTCTCTTTCATTTCAACCCGGAGATCTTTTATCTTGACCGTAGAACCGGAAGTACATCCGGCCAGTATAAAGACGAAAGCGGCCAATAACGAGGATAAGGTTATTTTCATCTGTATTTGTATTAAGTTTATATAGAATAAAAAAGTATTATTTCTCTTGTCACAAAATTAGAGCTTTGGGCATTGGTCTTAGTTCTAATTTTGACTTTTTTCCTATATAAAATGATACAATAAGACTTTTACGCTATACGGATATGAAAAAAGCGGTAAACTCCTTCAATAGAAGGATGCTTACCGCTTTTGTCTTTTTATATTTATTTTTAATAAGCTCGTGCAAACAATACGCGTTGTGCGGAAGGTTTACCGGTAACCATACATTTACCCGGAGTTTTGTCGCCTTCCAGAGGGATACAACGGATAGTTGCTTTGGTTTCGTTCTTGATCAGTTCTTCTGTTTCGGGAGTACCGTCCCAGTGAGCCATAATGAACAGGCCTTCTTCGATCTTTTCTTTGAACTCTTCGTAAGTCTCTACTGTTACCGTGCAAGCAGTACGGTGGTCGAGGGCTTTCTGGAAGATGTTCTGCTGGATCTCTTCCAACAGGTTCTGTACGTATTCTTCGATACCGTCGCAAGTGATGGTTTCTTTTTCCAGCGTATCGCGGCGCATTACCTCGATCGTGTTGTTTTCCAGGTCGCGTCCGCCCATAGCCAGACGTACGGGAACACCTTTCAGTTCGTATTCTGCGAACTTCCATCCCGGTTTTTTGTTGTCTGCATCGTCAAACTTAACGGAGATACCCATCTTCTTCAGCTTGGCAACGATACCGCTTACTTTTTCGCTGATCTGAGCCAACTGTTCGTTGTTGCGATAGATCGGAACGATCACAACCTGGATAGGAGCCAGGTGCGGAGGCAATACCAGACCATTGTCGTCAGAGTGAGACATGATAAGCGCACCGATCAGACGGGTTGAAACCCCCCATGAAGTAGCCCATGCATAATCGCTCTTACCTTCCTTGTCGATGAAAGTAACGTCGAAAGCTTTACCGAAATTCTGTCCCAGGAAATGGGAAGTACCGGCCTGCAGAGCCTTTCCGTCCTGCATCATCGCTTCGATCGTATAAGTATCCAAAGCACCAGCAAAACGTTCGCTGGCAGACTTGACACCTTTTACAACCGGCATAGCCATATAGTTTTCTGCGAAGTTAGCATATACTTGCTGCATTTTCTTTGCTTCGATCTCTGCTTCTTCCCGTGTTGCGTGAGCTGTATGTCCTTCCTGCCACAAGAATTCTGCGGTACGGAGGAATAAACGGGTACGCATTTCCCAACGCATCACGTTAGCCCATTGGTTAACCAGAATAGGCAGGTCGCGATAAGACTGGATCCAGTTACGATAGGTATTCCATATAATTGTTTCCGATGTCGGGCGGATGATCAGTTCTTCTTCCAGTTTGGCTGCCGGGTCAACAACAACACCTGTTCCGTCATGATTTGTTTTCAGACGATAGTGTGTTACAACGGCGCATTCTTTGGCGAAACCTTCTACGTGTTCAGCTTCCTTGCTCAAGAATGATTTCGGGATCAGTAGAGGGAAATAAGCGTTTACGTGACCTGTTTCCTTGAACATATCGTCAAGAATACGTTGCATCTTTTCCCAAATTGCGTATCCGTAAGGTTTGATAACCATACAGCCACGTACGGCAGAGTTTTCCGCCAAATCCGCTTTAATCACCAAATCCTGGTACCACTGAGAGTAGTTTACACTTCTCTTAGTCAGTTCTTTCAGCTCTTTTGCCATTTTCTTTAATTCTATGTTATTTTCAATGATTTTCGAATAATGTCGGGCAAAGGTACAAAAATATTTAGATAGCATTTCAATAAGTATGGTTGATATTGGAATATATTCTAAGTAGAATTAAGATAGGGAACCAAGAGTTGTTTCATACTGAAGAAACTTTTGTTTCTACCGGATGAAACTTTTGTTTCACTATAGAGAAACAAAACCTTGAAGCTTTAGTGATAATCAGAGGTCTTTAAACAAACAAAGGCTGTCACCTTTTCGGGGACAGCCTTTGGGTATCTGATGAAGAGTATTTCTTATTTGTACGGTTCGCCCTTTACAGCAGCGATACCCGGAAGAACTTTACCTTCGATAGCTTCCAGCAAAGCACCACCACCTGTAGATACATAAGAAACGGCGTTAGCAATACCGAACTTGTTTACGCAGGCAACAGAGTCGCCACCACCAACAAGAGAGAATGCACCGTTCTTTGTAGCTTCAACGATAGCGTTACCTACTGCACGAGAACCGTCTGTGAAGTTTTCGAATTCGAATACGCCTGTAGGACCGTTCCAAAGGATAGTCTTTGAGTTTTTGATAACCTCTGAATAGATTTCGATTGTCTTAGGGCCGATGTCAAGACCTTCCCATCCGTCAGGAATTTCGTTAACGTCAGCATATTTAGTGTTAGCGTCGTTGCTGAAAGCATCAGCGATCTTTGCGTCAACAGCCAATACCAGGTTTACACCTTTTTCTTTTGCTTTCTTCATCAGGTCGAGAGCCAGATCCAGTTTATCGTCTTCAACGATAGAGTTACCGATCTTGCCACCCATAGCCTTTGTGAAAGTATAAGTCATACCGCCTGTTACGATCAGGTTGTCTACCTTGTTCAACAGGTTTTCGATAATTTCGATTTTAGAAGAAACTTTAGAACCACCCATGATAGCAGTAAACGGACGAGTGATGTCGTTCATTACTTTTTCTACGGCTTTTACTTCTTTTTCCATCAGGTAACCGAACATCTTGTGGTCAGTATCGAAGTAATCAGCGATCAGTGCAGTAGAAGCATGAGCACGGTGAGCAGTACCGAAAGCATCATTTACGTAGCAATCAGCGTAAGAAGCCAATCTCTTAGTGAATTCTTTCTGGCTTTCTTTTACTGCTTTCTTAGCTGCTTTCTTTTCGTCGTCTGTAGCATCTTCGGCCAAACCTCTTGGTTTGCCTTCTTCTTCAGCATAGAAACGAAGGTTTTCCAGTAATAAAGCTTCGCCTGGTTGTAAAGCAGCAGCTTTAGCACCAGCTTCTTCGCCAATACAGTCGTTAGCAAACTGAACTTCTACGCCCAGTAACTCAGATACGCGACCCAGGATATGCTTCAGTGAAAATTTATCAGTAGCGCCTTTTGGACGGCCCAGGTGAGAACCTATAATTACACTGCCGCCGTCTGCTAGGATCTTCTTAAGGGTAGGAAGAGCGGCACGGATACGAGTGTCGTCTGTGATGTTGAAGTTTTCGTCCAATGGAACGTTGAAGTCAACTCTTACAAATGCCTTTTTGCCGGCAAAATTGAAATTGTCAATTGATTGCATAACTCTTATATTTAAATTTCTGTATAAAATGTCTTTCTTAGCGCTCGCAAACTTACATAAAATATTTTATTTCAATGTCACATTTAGATAATAATTAGGTCTGTTTCGCATACCAATGACTTTCCGGCGGATTTATCTATTATATAAACGTATAGTAAAGTACTTGTTGTTGCAATAGAATTTTTTCAATACTTTTAATAGTTGCTAATAATCTCTGTTTATATATTTGCCGATAGCTAATTAAGTAATCATTTTTGTATACTCTATAAAAATTATTATGAAAATGCAAATTAACTGTTTAAACCTGCTATTGGTGCTGTTATTGGGTGTTATCCCTTGTAAGATCCACGCTACAGACACAGTAAAGAGCGTGATGTTGTATACTCCCTACACGAAGATTTCTGTTCCGCCGGGAGAGTCTGTTGATTATAGTATTGACGTCATTAACAAAAGTGACGAAGTAAAAAACGCAAAGATTTCCATTGAAGGAATGCCTCGCGGATGGAATTATGAGATCAAGTCCGGTGGTTTTACTATCAGTGAGTTATCGGTCCTTCCGGATGAGAAAAAGAATTTCTCTTTGAAGGTGGAAGTTCCTGTAAAAGTGAATAAAGGAACATATCAATTCATCGTTTCTGCGGATGGAATGACAAAACTTCCTCTTACGATTACCGTATCCAAACAGGGAACCTACCAGACGGATTTTACAACAACCCAACCCAATATGGAAGGGAATTCAAAATCTACATTTACATTTAATACGACTATTAAGAATCGGACAGCGGAGCAACAACTATATGCCCTGACCGCCGATGTTCAACGTGGATGGAATGTCGTTTTCAAACCGAACTATAAACAGGCAACTTCTGCTCAGGTAGAACCTAATGCCACTCAAAATATTACGATCGACATCAATCCTCCGGCGAATGTGGCTGCCGGAAGTTATAAGATACCTGTTCATGCATCGACCGGCTCGACCTCTGCCGACCTCGAACTGGAAGTGGTGATTACAGGTTCGTATGAAATGGAACTGACTACACCGAGAGGACTGCTTAGCTCGGATATTACAGCCGGTGATGTCAAACGGATAGAGCTGATGGTAAAGAATAACGGCTCTGCCGAACTGAAAGATATTGCGCTCTCGGCCAGTAAACCGGTGGATTGGGAAGTTACTTTTGATCCGGCTAAGATCGTAAAGTTAGGAGCAGGACAGAGTACGAATGTCGTAGCCACGGTAAAGGCTTCGAAGAAAGCCCTTCCGGGTGATTATGTTACTAAAATGGAGGCAAAGACACCGGAGGTCAATGCTACTGTCGATTTTCGCATTTCTGTAAAAACTCCGATGATCTGGGGATGGGTCGGTGTATTTATTATTGTAGTAGTGTTGGGTGGGGTGTATTATCTGTTCCGCAAATACGGAAGGAGGTAAGCCATGTTGCAGCATGTTATCGAACTTACCGGCCTGACTAAAAAGTACGGTGGTTTTACTGCAGTAAACGACCTGAATCTCACAGTGGAGAAAGGTGATATATTTGGTTTGCTCGGCCCAAACGGCGCCGGTAAATCAACTACTATCCTTATGATGCTGGGATTGACGGAGCCAACTGCCGGGTCGGTTATGGTATGTGGCATAAATTCGACTACCCATCCGATAGAAGTGAAACGGAAGGTTGGTTATCTACCCGAAGATGTCGGTTTTTACGATGATATGACCGGCATCGAAAATCTGGTTTACACAGCGCAGCTGAATGGTATTGCGAAGGAAGAAGCTGTGCAGAAAGCGGTTCAATTGCTTGACCGGGTAGGACTGTCTAATGACGGAAAAAAGAAAGCCGGTAAATATTCTCGGGGTATGCGTCAACGTCTAGGACTGGCGGATGTGTTGATAAAAGAACCTGAAGTGATCATTTTAGATGAGCCGACTTCGGGTATCGATCCTTCGGGTGTGCGTGAATTTATGGATCTGATCCGTCAGTTAAGCCATAAAGACGGGCAGACAGTCTTATTCTCTTCCCACCATCTGGATCAGGTTCAGCAGGTCTGCAATCGGGTTGGGCTATTTAGCAGTGGCAAGTTACTGGCCGATATCAGGTTGGCGGAGTTGCAGAAAGAGGAGCATGCACTCGAACATATTTATAATCGTTATTTCGAAGGAGGTAAAGAGCATGAATAGAATATATCATCCTTTTTGGGTCATTGTAAATAAGGAAGTATCCGACCATGTGAGGAGCTGGCGGTTTATCATCCTGATCGTTATTATTGCCCTGACCTGTATGGGGTCGCTGTATACTGCTCTGACTAATATCGCAGCCTCCATCAAGCCGAATGATCCGGATAATGCTTTCCTTTTCCTGAAGCTGTTTACGGTTTCGGATGGAACGTTGCCTTCCTTTGTTGTCTTTATCAGCTTTTTAGGGCCTTTATTGGGGATCGCTCTCGGATTTGATGCGATAAACTCTGAACAGAACCGGGGTACGCTCAGCCGTATCTTGTCACAGCCGATCCACCGTGATTATCTGATCAATGCGAAATTTGTAGGAGCACTGATCGTTATAGCGATAATGTTGTTCTCGCTGGGATTTTTGGTGATGGGGTTCGGATTGATAGCTATTGGGATTCCGCCTACGGCAGAAGAGTTTTTACGGATGGTATTTTTTATTATCGTTAGTATCTTCTATGTCGGCTTTTGGTTGAATTTGTCGATCTTCTTTTCAATTCAGTTCCGTCAGGCGGCTACTTCTGCGTTGGCTTGTGTGGCTATCTGGTTGTTCTTTAGCGTATTTTATAACATGATTATAAACCTGATTGGGAAAGCATTGAGTCCGTCAGGTTATGCCAGCGATTACCAGATAATCAGTTACCAACGCTTTATGCTTAATTTACTGCGTTTTGCCCCCAGCCAGCTGTTCAATGAAGCAACGACAACATTGTTAATGCCTTCAGTGCGTAGCCTGGGGCCCTTGACGATGGAACAGGTTCATGGCGCAATTCCCAGTCCCTTGCCATTAGGACAGAGCCTGCTGGTGGTATGGCCGCAGTTGACAGGGTTGATTGCCGCTACACTTATCTGTTTTGCTTTATCTTATGTCTCTTTTATGCGCCGGGAGGTGCGCTCGAGGTAATTTGATTTTAATATTTAAAGGCTCCTGTGTTACTTAATCAAAGGAAGTAATCAGGAGCCTTCTTAATATATTAAATGTATAGAAATTCTTATTTTGCTTCCAGCTTGAAACGAAGTCTCAGCCTATTATCCGTATAGTCGTAATTCAGTAATTTAAAGCGGCCAATTTCGGATGTATTGTTAACATGGGCACCGATACATGCGCAGGCATCATAATCGCCGATACGTACGATACGCAATGTCTCGCTGGCTTCTTTCGGAAGTTTGCTCAGGTCTACTATATCGGCGGCAGCTTCTTTTGTCATAAACTCGATGACAACCGGCAGATTCTGGTCGATCACTTCGTTTACTCTGCGCTCCACTTCTGCCATAGTTTCAGCAGTAGGTTCTTCCGTTAAAATGTAGTCACACTTGCTCTTCTTCCTTTCTATATGAGCATTTTTGGAACGTGGGCATCCGAACATCCGAACCATTGTCTGGTTCAAAATGTGTTCTGCACTATGCATCGGTGGATACTCTGTCTTATTGTGCTCGTTTAATTGAATTTCTTGTTCCATATTAATTATTTTGATTGATGAGGTTTACTGCAACTTGTTTTAACTTGTGTGATTTTTTGCACAAGTTGATTAATATATTTTTACTTCAACTCCTTCCTCAGTAAACTATATACATTAATATCCGTATACTCTCCGGAAGATAGTAATTCCCCATCACGTTCCGTACCTTCCAGCGTGAAGCCTAAACGTAGAGGAATGGCGTTACTTGGTTGATTGCCTACTGCACATCGTATCTGGATGCGGTTGAAATCTTTTTCAAAGAATGCCCATTCGCAGAGATAATGAACGGCCCGCGTAATAACACCTTTTCCCCGATACTCAGGAAGCAGCCAGTAACCTATTTCCGTGCGGTGGTTTGTCCGGTCTGAGAAATGGAAACCGATCAGACCGCAAATCGCAAAACCTTTTTCGATGATATATACGACATCCCGTTCTTTGTAAGGCACTTTTAATGTGGATTCCAAGAATGACTGTTCATCGGCAACACAGTTTAAGCCATCGACAAACGGTAACCAGATCCGTAAATCCTCACGATGTTTATCGATTGCCTCGTATATGATTTCTGCATCCTCATAAATAGCTTCCCGGATCGTATAACCCGGAATTCCGAAAGAAGAGGAGTGGGGGCGAATGCTTTTTTCAAACGCTTTGCGTTTTTCTCCTCTGTAGGGAACTTCTCCTGAATAACTGAATCCTAAAGAATCTATTAAGCGGAGCATATATTGATTGTCGAAGTTGGTGTCAATGCGAAATTCATAGACGCCCTTGCTACGACTTACTTCTTCCGCCTGCAACATAAAACGTTTTGCCAATCCCTGGCGTTTCATCTCTTCGGCTACGGCCAATCGGTGAACTACCATATAAGGAAGGTCGTTTGTCCATTTACCGTCGATTTCTTTGTAGGCGGGTTCTCCGTCGAAAGAAATAACGCCATAAGTGACAGCTATATTATCTTTATTACAAAAGACATATCCGTCTCCCGATTGAATATCTTTGGCAATGTTTTCAAGTGCCGGATAATTCTCATCCCATTGATGGCTGTTCAACCGTCGCATTTGTGCTTTGGCTTGTTTGATAATTTCCCAGATACGTGTTATATCTGCTTCTTCTGCTTTCCGGAATAGTAAATCTGAATGGTCCATATTGTATTCTTATATTTCAGTGGATGCAAATATAATGATATATTCCGGGCAACAGAATATTTTTTGAAGAAGTGGTGTTCGGAAAGAAAAAGAGCCTGTTTATCCAAGTTGGATAAAGACAGGCTCTTCCTGTTTGATTGATAATTAGAATTCGTAATGGAAACCGAAGCTAAGGTCTTCAGAACCCAAACTAACACCGGATGTGCTGTTTGAATATTTATAGTCATCACGGTAACCGGCAAATCCGTATTTAGTAACGAATGTCAGGTTTTTGCAAATTTCAAGTGCGATACCCGGTTTGATACCGATCTCAAAACCATTGTTGCTATCATTATCTTCTACTTTGGAGGTTGAAATGCCGACTCCACCGTCCAGGAACAGACGTACAATGCCTCTTTCAAAGAAGGAGAAACGGGCATAAGGTGCAAAGTTGAAAGCATTGGCTTTTATACCCTTTTCTTTTAAATGAGTATAACCGATCTCGGCAGCTATAGCCCATGTTTTGTTTAAGTTGTAGCCGACTTCCGGTGCGATAGTGAAATTGGTCAGATCGGCATTCTTGTTGTGAGTAAGGTTAAATGAACCACCTACGTAAATCTGTGCATTGGCACTGATGATTGCTATGAATGCAACCACCATAGTTAAAACTAACTTTTTCATTTTTGCTTGTATTATATAAACGTTAAATCTAAACGGGTGCAAAGATAAATAAAAATAAACATATGTTGTACGGCATAAATATTTTATTGTTTGTCTTGCTAATTACAGATAATCCTTAACTTTGCCGCCGTAACAATTAACAAAAAGCATTATGTCAGTTGCAAAGAGGGATTTAGATGATACAAGAAAGGTGACTACACATCGCCTGATGGAAATGAAACAACGCGGAGAAAAAATCTCCATGTTGACAGCTTACGATTATTCAATGGCTAAACTAATCGATCAGGCAGGTATGGATGTTATTCTGGTTGGCGATTCAGCATCGAATGTGATGGCCGGAAATGTGACAACGCTTCCTATAACGCTGGATCAGATGATTTACCACGGTAAGTCGGTTATGAAAGCCGTACAACGTGCATTGGTCGTGGTCGACCTGCCTTTCGGTACTTATCAGGGAAACTCGAAAGAGGCTTTGGCTTCCGCTATCCGTGTGATGAAGGAAACACATGCCGATTGTATTAAACTGGAGGGAGGAAGTGAAATAAAAGAATCCATCGAACGTATTCTTTGTGCAGGTATTCCTATCATGGGGCATCTGGGATTAACTCCGCAGTCTATTAATAAATTCGGAACTTACACTGTACGTGCCCGTGAAGAGGCTGAAGCACAGAAGTTGATCGATGACGCCCATTTGTTGGAGGAGATCGGCTGTTTCGCTATTGTGTTGGAAAAGATCCCGGCACAATTGGCTGCACGTGTAGCTTCCGAACTGACTATTCCTATTATCGGTATCGGTGCCGGTGGAGGTGTAGACGGTCAGGTATTGGTTATGCATGATATGCTGGGTATCAATATGGGATTTTCTCCTCGTTTCCTTCGAACAGCTCCATAAAGGAGGCCTGGGTACCGGTGGTCCCCTTGGAGCCCAGGAGCTTCAGGTTGGACAGCTGATACGCCAGATTTTCCATATCCTGGGTCAGCTCATAGATCCACAGGGTGGCCCGCTTGCCCACGGTGGTGAGCTGGGCAGGCTGCAGATGGGTATAGCCCAGGCAGGGCTGGTCCCTGTGGGCTTCGGCAAAGGCGGCCAGATTTTTCACCACCTGGGCGCACTTCTTAAGCGTCAGGCGGCTGGCCTCCCGGAGGATCACCACATCGGTGTTGTCTCCTACATAGCAGCTGGTCGCCCCCAGGTGGATGATCCCCGCCGCCTTGGGGCACTGCTGCCCATAGGCATAGACGTGGCTCATCACATCGTGACGCACCAAACGCTCCCGCTCCTCGGCCACGGCGTAATTGATGTCGTCCTTATGCGCTTCCAGCTCTGCGATCTGCTCCTCTGTGATCTCCAGCCCCAGCTGCCGCTCCGCCTTGGCCAACGCGATCCACAGCCGCCGCCAGGTGCGGAATTTAAAATTCTCCGAGAAAATATGCTGCATCTCAGCACTGGCATACCGGGTGGACAGAGGAGAAATATAGGCGTCATGATTTCGTTCCATACCATAACCTCGCTCTCTTAAGCTGATTGCATGTTCCGTTCTATGGTTATGTGACCTACTTTCTCATAGGGGCGGACCCATGTGTCCGCCCGTCTCCAGCCTCCATAAGTCCATGCTTCACGGCCCATCGCAAAGGATTCTCTTGAATATAGGCACCGACTTCCTCAAAGTCCCTCTGGTTCCGAATCACATGGTCATAATATCCCCACTGCCACAGCCTGTTTGTAAAAGGCGGAAATCCATTTGTTTTCACGCCACGAATATAGGCATTTGTCGTTTGGGTTTTCAACCACTGTATCATTTGAGGTAGGTTGGCATTCTCTTCCCGCTCTGGTCCTCGCAAGAGGATATGCACGTGGTCCGGCATCACAACAGATGCAATCAATTGAACCCCTTGAAATTTCTCCTCCAGCTTCTTGACCCATTGGGCCACCATCTGTCCAGGCGGGCTCGGGCGGACACATGGGTCCGCCCCTACGGACAGAATTTGAACGCTTCCCAAAAGGGGAAGCCGGTTCTGCGTGCAAAATGTGACAAAATAGACATATGCTCCAGCATAGGCAAAATCGGCAAGGCGCAGATTATGTCGCTGCTGCATTACTGCCCACGATGCCGGTTTACAATCCGGCTCTCCGTCTCTCCAGTCTCCAGGTTGACAAAGGCCGTATACAGAGAAACCTTGTTATCCTCGTTCAGGCTCTCCCAGATGGCCTGGGTGAACTGGTCCAGGGTCCCTGTAATGGCCACTGGCCGTGGTTCACCGCAGAAGGAGGGCAAGGGAGCGCCGTCAGATTCATAGGTGTGGATCAGGTGCCCCATTCCCGCCTTGGGGGCGTCAAAGGTGAAGTAATTTCGGACGCAGCAGCTGGGGTCGCCTTGCAGGGACTTCAGAATGCTGAGAACATAGGAACCGCAGGGAAACAGAATGCCCGAAATCCTGGGTGTGTAATTGGGGCCGTCGGGCTCAAACTCCCGGGTATTGAGGGCCTCCACATAGCTCTCCCCCTCCAGCATAAAGTCCCGGAGGGTATCGGTTTGGTCGCCATTGGTCACAATGGTGGTGATGCCATCCTCATCGGCAATTCGGCGGACCGGATGATAGATGATGAGGGAAGGGTCTGTCATTTTGGCCGGGTCAAAGGCCTGGGTCCGGATGCCGTCTTCGGTCTCCACAAAGATTCGGTTCCGGCTGTTTTCGCTGCGTCCCATAATAAAGTAAGCGATGACGGCGGACTTTCCGTCTTCGCTCCGGCCCAGAAGAACGCCGCGGCCGGGATATGCATTGCCCTTTAGGAGGGCGGACAGATCATACATGATAGACCTCCTGATATTGAATTATCTTGTGTTGGATGGGGAAGTGGCAATCTGCCGGGCCACCAGTTCAGCTGCCTGGGGCAGGAGAATCCACTCTGCCTGTTCCATAACCCGGCGCTGCAGGGTTTCCGGCGTGTCCTCCGGCAGGACCTCCACAGCCTTTTGCAAAAGAATTGGGCCGCCGTCTGGAATCTCATTGACTTGGAGAACCGTCGCGCCGGTTACCTTCACGCCCCTGGAAAGCGCTGCCTCATGGACGTGGAGGCCATAAAATCCCTCTCCGCAGAAAGCGGGAATCAGGCTGGGATGGATATTCAAAATGCGATTGGGCCACTTTTTTGTGAAGTTTTCTGACAGAATACTCATAAATCCCGCCAGAATGATCATGTCGATGCCGTCCAGCTCCAGAATCCCCTGGAGCCTGTGTTCGAAGGCAGCTTGAGAGCCGCACTCCTTCTTGGACACCACGGCTGCGGGAACACCAGCACCCTTGGCCCGCTCTAGGGCATAGGCCCCAGCATGGTTGGACACCACCAGGGCAATCTCGCCGTGGGGGATGCGACCGGCGGTCTGTGCATCCAGAAGGGCCTGGAGATTGGTGCCGCCGCCGGAGACTAAAACCGCAATTCTCGTCTTCATTCCAAAATCACCTTGTCCTGTGAGGCCACGATCTCGCCAATGAGGTAGGCATCCTCGCCATTTGCCTGAAGGACAGACAGGGCGGTCTCCGCGTCCTCCTTAGCCACAACCACGCTCATCCCAACGCCCATGTTGAAGGTGTTGAACATATCCCGCTCCGGGATATGTCCGGTTTTGGCAATGAGGTCAAAAATAGGAAGAATCCGAATGGCGCTCTTCTGGATTTTGGCGCCCAGGCCATCGGGGATTGCCCGGGGGATATTTTCATAGAAGCCACCACCGGTGATGTGGCTCACGCCCTTCACCCGGACCTGGTCAAACAGGGCCAGCATGGGCTTCACATAAATTTTCGTGGGGGTCAGCAGAGTCTCGCCAATGGAAGCGCCGCCCAAGGCCTCGCAGGGAGACTGGATGTTGGTGTGCTCTACATCAAATACCTTCCGCACTAAGCTAAAGCCGTTGGAGTGGACGCCAGAGGAGGGCAGGGCGATGACCACATCTCCAGGTACCATGGCGCTATGGTCCACAATCTTCTTCTTGTCCACAATGCCCACGGAGAACCCAGCCAGATCATATTCGTCTACGGGATAAAAGCCGGGCATTTCTGCAGTCTCGCCGCCAATGAGAGCAGAACCTGCCTGGACGCAGCCCTCTGCCACGCCGGAAACAATGGCGGCCACCTTCTCCGGCACATTCTTGCCGATGGCGATGTAGTCCAACAAGAACAGCGGCTTGGCCCCGCAGCAGATCACATCGTTGACACACATGGCCACGCAGTCGATGCCCACCGTGTCGTGCTTGTCCAAAAGGAAGGCCAAGCGGAGCTTGGTGCCCACGCCGTCGGTGCCGGAGACCAGCACCGGCTCCTCATAGCCCTTCAGGTTCAATCCGAAGAGGCCGCCGAAGCCGCCGATATCATCCAGGCAGCCCTCGTTTTTTGTCCGGGCGATGTGAGATTTCATCAGTTCCACGGCCCGGTATCCGGCAGTGATGTCCACACCGGCTGCCTTATAGCTTTCGGAATAGCTTTTTTCGTTCATGCCTTTGGCTCCTTTTCAGAGAGTTTCCGCTCGAAGCGGAGTTTTCTGGTATTTTCCGGGACCTGGGTGGGGTAGCAGCCACTGAAGCAAGCAGTGCAGAACCCGCCGCCGTGCTCTGCCAGCTTCTGCACATTTTCCACGCTGAGATACCCCAGGGAGTCAGCTCCGATGATCTGGCAGACCTCTTCCTGGGAGTGGTGGACCGCAATGAGGGAGTCCCGGGAGTCAATGTCCGTGCCATAGTAGCAGGGA
>OGYB01000151.1_pt1 | contig 57963 bp, 52 predicted proteins | sample 1576421 | NCBI WGS metagenome assembly OGYB01 (sample SAMEA3541577, study PRJEB24748) | human gut metagenome | biome: human gut; feature: human-associated habitat; material: faeces | place: China | collected 2012
TCGGCTGGTAGTTACACCAGAGGTGGCTCGGCGGTGTTTTTCCGCCGAGACTGGAGGAGTTTTGACCTTGGGTTTTGTTTTAATTCAGACCAGAAAAACAAAACTCAAAGTCACCCTTCCTCCACCGGCTTCGCGGGGAGCTAAGCGACTCGCACAAAACGAAAAAACATCGTTTTGGCTCCCTACTTATCGTAGAGGGAGCCTTTTAAAGAGTAAAGCTAAACCCGACGACTCTGGGCTCTGGCTCGGAGGCCGGAGCGACGGAAGGGCGCTAAACCCCAATTTATCTTTCCCCCGCAATCGCGTAAATCGGCGTTTGCCTTTCACTTCCGGCGCCTTCAGGTTTGCTCCGCCGCCTGTAAATCAAACCCAACGCCGCTCAGGCTCGCAGGCCAAAGCGGCGGAAGGGCGCGGCATAAAACCGCCGGTTTCACATTTAATTTGTTCACCAGAAATGCGGCGGAGGTAAAGCAAACGATCCGGACCGTTGAAAAACATTGGCCCGGATCGTTGGATAATTAATTTTTACTTATCGCAGTATCTTCGCTTACAGGACTACCTCTTTTTCCCGTAAAACATCGGCACAAGCGCGAGCCCGAGGAGCGCCAGCGCGCCGAAGCCGCCGTTGCATCCGCTGCTTGAACTGCCGTGCTGCGGTTCTGTCGTCGTCGTGGAGAAGATCGCCGCGGGGTCTGTAATGCTGCCGTCCTTCGCTCCGTCGAGGTCGAAGCTGCTTCCGTCCTTGATGAAGAGCGTAAGGAGATAGTCTGTACCGGCTTCCAGCGCGCCGCTGTGGATCGTCTTTCCGTCTGCCTTCTGGATCGTGAATTTGCCGTCCATGTCGGCGGTTATCTCCGAAGCGTACTCAAATTCGCCGGCCGTCGTCGAGGAGAGTATCTTCATCACCCTTACCTCTTCCGCTGTTTTCGCCTTCAGCGCACTGCTCGTCAATTGATAGGAGACCATCGCCGTCTTACCTTCGTCTACTTTCGCGGTGAAGACGGGAAGCGGGGCGATGTCTTTTGAGGCAAGAGTCTCGTTGTCCTTGAGCAAGCCCTTTGCGGCTTCCGAAGCGGTGGCGACCGATATTTCAACGGCACCGGTCTCTTCGTTGACGGTGAGGTCTTTGCTGGTGATGTCGGCGCTGATCACCTTCATTGTCTCGGTAATTGCGGCCGCTTTAGTCTCTTCCGTAATAGCAGACTTCGTTGTGTCGACTCCCAGGACGACCGCTGTCGCCGGTTTGATCTCGGCCGTTACATCGTCGCTGGTTCCATCGGGAAGTGCGGGCTTCACAGGCGTCACGATGGGGGCCGCTTTTCCTTTTACGGTAAACAGTCCGTCTTTTTCAACGATTGTACAGCTCGTCTTGTCCACATAGTCGCTCGGGTCGCTGCTGTAGCTGCCGCCGGTGAGGGTTACGCCATCTGTGTGAACTATACTAAGTGCCGCCGTACCTCCGGTAAACGTGCCGCCTTCGATTGACAGAGACTTGAAGTTCACGTCAGTGCTACCTTTGACAAAGGCCTCGACAACAGCATAATTGTTTTTACTCTCCAACACGGCGCCGCCGGATATTTTGGCAGTGATGTTGCCAGCGTAATTACTACTTGGCGCTCCCTGGGAAAGCAGTGATAGTGCCGTTCCGGTTGCTGTCTCTGTAGAATCCGACTCGTATGGCGGTTCGGCAGCAACTCCGCTGGCGGTTATTTTGCCTCCGGTCATCTCAAGGCTGCCGGCTTTCACCTGAACACCGTCGCAGCCGGAGATTTCTCCGCCGTTAATGTAAAGCTTGCCGGACTGCGGGTGATATATTCCTATCCCTTTTCCGCCGTCAATTGTTCCGCCGTTGATCGTTATTACAGTATCGCCGTAACCGTCGCTGCCATTACCTGAGATTGCGCCTCCTTCTATCGATGCAGGCGTCGCCTTTATTGTGCCGGCGTTTATGGTGAAGGATGCCTTCTTGGCGAATAAGACAACGCCGTATCTTCCTTGCAGTTTACCTCCATCCATGACTGCGCTGACGCTATCCTTTGAATTGGCATAGAGGTACATAGCGGCATACTCACTCTCGATAATCCCGCTCTTGATGTTTACCGTTCCGTAGTTAGCTATGCCCCTGGCGCCGTCATTGACTTTTACAAACGTACCCTTTAAGGCTTTGATTGCTCCGTCGGTGCCGCTGTCGGATATATTAAGAGTCGCCCCTTCTTCTACCACTATTGCAAACCTTGCACGCGCCTCGAGTTTCCCCCCATTTGCCGTCCACTCTATCTTATGGCCGTTTAAGTCAAGATTAAGTGTTTTATCTGTCGACAGAACCAACTCTGATGCCTTATCGAAAGAAACGTCCTCAGATAAAGTAAGGTTTCCGCCTTTTTCAAAAGCATCCTTCAGCCAATCTGGCGCCGCAACGTCGCCGGCGGCCATCGCCATCGGCGCGGCGGCCAGCGCCATCAATATCGCAAGGAAAATAACCGCGTACTTTCTTATTTTTGTCATCTTGTACACTCCTTCACAGAAATAAAAGAACTCTCTGCCCGCCGGTCACAATGTTGACGGGCGCCGTTTAGCGCTTGTTGTTTCAACATCGCAGATTAAAGGCCACGTCACAGCCGTCCCAGGTTTTTGGGCTGCATGGCGGTATATATAGACGGCTGGCGTGCCGCTGTTTGATGAAATGACTAACGGATGTGTTTAGATGTGCAGATACATACAGACAACATGGGGGGGGTAATGTTATTTGTAATATTTACCGCAAAACCTGTTCGCATCACTCCGCCCCCCTCTTTTTGATAAAGAAAACGCCGCCGGTATATACAGCCGGCGACGTCCTGATGGGACCTTTGAAGGTAACTGGCTGTCATCCCTGACGGGGTAAGACCCTATAGTTTTGCGTATTCCGCCTTTCGACGGGTTTGCCTTTTACTTTTTTGTGTGTTCATAATCAAATACTGCCTGCTAAAATCTTTTATACATACTAGTATCATTTTAATTTATGGTCAATTAACTAGTAAATGAAAAATTTAGCGTTATTTATCTCACTTTGTTAAAAAATCTGATTTTAAGCGAAAAAGTACTATATTTACGGCAAATTTTACCCGCTGGTTATATAGTGACCTTCGCAAGATTTGGAGGCTGCTGTTGGCATATTGTGTTCGTTTGCATGGCAAACGGGTTACCGTCGCAGCCAAAGGAACGTTGGCGATTTCTCGACATCGCAGATTATAAAACGTTTTTTCGGACGCGCGGCTATTGTATACGCCGCTCTTGCGTTATAATTATAAAAATCCGAGTGATTTGCGATTGCCGTGAGCGCTGACAGAGAGATCATCGGCAGTCTGTTCGGAGGGAAAAATATTTTTCCGCGGTTTTGCATAAAACGTATCGAAATACCGCAAGGATCGAGCGGACTGCAGGGCAGTGCCGAATGAGCGACAATGACGGCCGCATCAGCTTTGCCAGATAAGAATAAAATTCCGGAGGCTTGTGATCATGCTGAAAAAACTGCTTATCAGGAATGTAGGTCCCGCGCCTTTAATGGAAATGGAGCCGGGGCCGCGGCTTAACCTCATAACGGGGGACAACGGCCTTGGAAAAAGTTTTCTGCTTGACACGGCATGGTGGGCAATGACCAGAAAATGGCCGGCCGAGGTTAATTCTAAACTGACAACGGGCCGCATGGCGCTGCCAAATTCAAACAAAAAAGCCGTCATAGAGTTTGTTATAAAAGGAAAAACGAGAGATTACGAACGTGAAGTTCCTTTCAGCAGAGCATCTCAAAGCTGGAATCTGGAAAAAGGACGGCCTGGAAGCCCCGGGATTGTAATATACGCAATGTCTGACGAAAGCTACGCGCTGTGGGATCCGCTGCGTAATTATGGTAACAGTCAGAATACCGACGAAAATGTCGCGGCCTATGTATTCTCGCCAAATGAAATATGGGACGGCCTTGAGCTGCCCAACGAAAAAGGATGGCTCTGCAACGGCCTTATCCGTGACTGGGCGCTGTGGCAGACAGAAGGCGGGCGGCGCTTTGATCTGCTGAAGAAAGTCCTTGCCGCACTTTCCCCGTCGGAAGAGGAAAAGCTCGCACCGGGAAACCTCACAAGAATCAGCATAAAGGACGTGCGCGATGTTCCGACTATAAAAATGCCGTATAAACAGGAAGTCCCCGTCATCAATGCATCGTCCGCCATCAAGAGGATCCTTGCTCTGGCTTATCTGCTGGTATGGGCGTGGGAAGAGCATCTTCAGGCGGCTAAAATATCGCGTAAAAAAATTACTAATCAAATCATCCTGCTGGTAGACGAAATAGAGGCGCATCTGCATCCGACGTGGCAAAGAAGGATCATTCCCGCCCTTATAACCGCGATGGATTCTCTGTCTCAGCAAAAAGCAGACGTTCAATTTGTTTTCACCACGCATGCTCCGCTAGTTATGGCCTCACTTGAGACTGTATTTGACGGCACAAAAGACAAATGGTTCGATATTGACTTGCGCGGGGACGAAGTTTCAATGGCATCCAGAGAATTCCAAAAACAGACTGACGCCGCCGCGTGGCTCACAAGCGAAGCGTTCAACATGAAATCCGCAAGATCGCTGGAGGCGGAAAACCTTACCCGCAGAGCCTCCGCATTGTTGGACTCAGAAGAAGATGTCGATAAAAATGCGGTACGGGCGATACACGAGGAACTGATAAAAAAATTGACGCCTTATGATCCGTTTCTAACCACATGGCGTTACATTTGCAGTAAAAAAGGTTGGCTAGACAGGTGATTCCGGTACAGCAACAGCCCGAGCCCAAGAGTTTCGGAAAAAACGTGCGAACCCCGGGGGCAAGATGGCTGAGCGGACTCGCAATGCCCCCGCAAAGCCAGAAAGAATGGAAGGGACACGAATACTGGCACAAATGCCTCAACGATCTGTATGCCTGTTACAATGGGATTTGCGCCTACTATGCCATATATATCGACATGACCTCCGGCTATGCTACGGTGGATCATTTTGTGCCAAAGAGCGCGGACCCGAAGCAAGCCTATGAGTGGAATAATTATCGCTTGTCTTCATTCCGGCCGAATTCGGCCAAGAGGGATGCCGTTTCGATTATGGACCCGTTCGCCCTACGGAAATGGACTTTTTTTATAAATTTTTCCAACGGGGAAGTCCGGCCTAACGATAGACTTCCTGTCGACGAAAAAATAAAAGTCGACGAAACAATAAAAATATTGAAACTTAACGCTTCGGAAATCACACGGAAGCGTGCGGAAGATTTTTCGGCATATATCGCCGGAATGGTGACCCTGGAATACCTCGTAAAATATTCCCCTTTCGTTGCGGAAGAAATCACACGTCAACACCTAGAACTTGCATAAAATGGCGACATGCACCGCGGGGAAATTTTTTGTGCCGGCCGCCGTGTCGGCACAAAAAATCTCCCCGCGTTTTAGGGGCGCGGAGCTGTTTCCCTAAAAGCGGGGAGTGCATTGGATCTCTTGCTGCGTATTTTACGTATTTTCAGGCATCCGCGTTGCTGTGCCATGGAGAAATCCCCGTAAAACATGGGCGGCTTCCCCATGGCGAGCTTGTTTTGCGAGTTACTTGTTCCTTTTGCGTATCGCCGGGATTATGGCGAGCCCGAGGAGTGCCAGCGCGCCGAAGCCGCCGTTGCATCCGCTGCTCGAACTGCCGCCCGGAGCCGGCGTCGTCGCTTCATTCATGGCTATAGCCACGGGGTCGATGACGCTGCCTTCCGTTTTATCGTAGTCGAATTTTGCATTGTCCTTGACGAAGAGTATCAGCGTGTAGGTCGCGGCGGGGTCGATCTTGTCGGTAAGCGCGAGATTGTTCCCGTCCGCGTTCTTGAGCGTGAAGCTCCGGTCGTCGTAGAGGGCCGGGCCCGCCGTATAGTCGAACTTCGCGCCCGTCTCGTCTTTAAGTATCTTGATGAGCGTGATGTCGCCGACGACGTTGTTTTCAACGGCGCCGAGCTGCGCGCCGGTCGCTTTCATCGCAAGGGCGGCGACTTTGCCGCTCTCGACTGCCGCAGTAATGACGGGCAGAGTTACTATCGTCTGAGGATCCACCGTCGCGTCGTCGGATATCACGGTTTTGACGGCGTTCTTTGCGATCACGGGATCGACGGTGATGTTGCCGTCAGCCGTCGCGGCGAAGAACTCTTCCTTAACGTCAGCGCTCTTCGCAAGAGCCGTGGTATTCTCGGACGTAGCCTGTGTAATGACTGGTGTCGCCGGTTTCACAGTTTCGGGGACGTCCTTGTCATTCGTCACCGGGTTGTCCTCTTTCGTTACAACTGTCGGCGTCACAGGAGCCGGAGTCGGCACAGGGTCCGGAGCCGCCGGATCTTCGACGGTAACGGTGCAGCTCGCGGTGGTCTTTGAGGCGGAGCCTGTGGCGGAGATCACGGCGATGCCGGCCTTGACCGCCGTCACCTTGCCGGCGGAATCAACGGTCGCTACCGCGGTGTCGCTGGACTTCCACGTAAAGGTGTCTTCCTCTGCTGTCGATGTTGCCTTCACTGTGTCAGATTCTTCCGTCTTGAGCGTAAGAGATGCTGGGGTGACTGCAACTTTGCCATATACTTTGACGACCGTCACGACATTTACATATTCATCGTTTTCTATCTTTGCCGTGATCTTATAATCTTTATTGTTTTCGTTCAGCATGATTACGGCCTTGCCGTCAGACGCGCAGTCTTTGCCTCCGGATGGTTGGCTTCCGTAAAGCCTTCCGAAGGAAACTCTGTCCAATACTTTGTCCGAGCCGCTTGAGCTCTCTATCTTATTTCCGGATAGGTAGAAAGTTCCTTCCATTCTGTGATAAACGATTTTTTTATAATCGGCGGGAAGGTTTTTAAAAGTATTGTTCTCAACATATACCGTGCCCATTTTATCGTTTGCAGGATTAGCCCATGTGTTATTGCCGATAAAATAGGTGTCATCCTGGGGCGTATCGAACGTATTTCCGCTTATTTTTATGACCTTTGTCGGGTCGGTGTCACAGAAAACGGTGAAGCAATTGAAGAACGTTGAATTTTTGACAGTAATATCGTCTTTTGCACCGTTGAAGAAGAGAGCGCCGCCGTTGCCGGTCTTCTTTCCGTCGCCGATGTCGTTGACGTCTATCGTGCAGCCGTCCATAATAAAGGACGCGCCCCAGATCTCGACGGTCTTATTTGCATATCCGTTGTCCGCGTTATAGGAATTATAGTTTGGCAGTATAGTCAGGTTTTTCAACGTTACGCCGTTTCCCAAAACGTGAAGAGTGGTTTGGAGCCCGACCATTCCGCCAAGGTCTTGCGAGTTAACGTCTACCGGGCAGTAGACTGCCGCGTCAGCCGTTTTGCCTTCAACGACAACGTTGTCCTGACTCAACACCCACGTAAAATCTGGGTAAGAGGGGTGCTGGCCTTCTCTGATTATCAACGGAAGTTTTACCTTCCCATATACCTCTATCGTGCATCCTTTAGTTACAACTTTCGAATCTGGCTTGGTCACATCTTTGACCTGGTCTTCAGTGGCGTACTTAGTACCGTTGATCATGAAATAGCCGTCGTCTGCAAAGGCACTGGATTGTGCCAAGGCCGCTATAAGAATTGCGATAAGAAAAAACGATCCTAAAAATTTTTTATATTTCCCCATAATTCATAACTCCTCTCCCAATTTTGCTGCATGATAAAAAATACAGAAAATCCCATACCCTACGCGTACACAGGTATTGTCATGCGCTGTTTTATCTCAACATCGCAGGTTCAGCGTAACATCATATCCATCTCCGGTTTCGGGGCGGTACGACGGTATATAAGAGCGGCTGGCGTGCCGCTGTTTGATGAAATGACTAACGGATGTGTTTAGATGTGCAGATACATACAGACAACATGGGGGGGGTAATGTTATTTGTAATATTTACCGCAAAACCTGTTCGCATCACTCCGCCCCCCTCTTTTTGATAAAGAAAACGCCGCCGGTATATACAGCCGGCGACGTCCTGATGGGACCTTTGAAGGTAACTGGCTGTCATCCCTGACGGGGTAAGACCCTATAGCTTTGCGTATTCCGCCTTTCGACGGGTTTGCCTTTTACTTTTTTGTGTGTTAATAATCAAACATTATTAGCTTAAATCTTCCGTTCATTCTAGCATGGTTTTAATATATGGTCAATTAAACGATAAATGAAGGAATTTGCGTTATTTATCTCGTTTTAATGTTATTTGTCCCATTTTTGCTTAAAATCTGGTTTTAAGCTAAAAACACTGTATTTACGGCTAAATTTACCATCGATGAGTTATTCAGGGTATCGTTTCTTTCACTTATGTATGATTTTTTTAGCATACTCGGAGTATCTGTCGATATCACTGCTTGGATTTAACCCAGCGCTACGTCGAGCACCATCATCACCGCGAAGCCGATGAGGAATCCCGTCGTAGCGATGTCGCCGTTGCCGGAGGCCTGGGACTCGGGGACCGTCTCTTCGACGACTACGAAGATCATCGCGCCGGCGGCGAAGGCGAGCGCGTAGGGCAGCAGCGGGCGCGCTATATAGACGAGCAGCGCGCCGATGAAGGCGAATATCGGTTCGACGATCGCCGAGAGCTGGCCGTAGAAGAAGGCTTTGGAGCGGGTAAGTCCCTCGCGGCGCAGCGGCATCGAGACGGCCAGCCCCTCGGGGAAGTTTTGCAGTCCCATGCCGAGCGCGAGCGCGATCGCCCCGGCGACCGTCGCCTGGGGCAGCATCCCTATCGCGCCGAAGGCGACGCCGACGGCGAGCCCCTCGGGAATGTTGTGCAGCGTTATCGCCAGCACGAGCAGCGTCGTGCGGCGCAGAGTGGAGGGCGGCCCGTCAGGGTGCGTCTCTGCCATCGCGGGGTGGAGGTGCGGCATGACCATGTCGAGCAGGCGCAGCGCTCCGCCGCCCGCGAGGAATCCGATCAGCGGCGGCAGCCATCCGGGGTAGCCGAGCTCTTCCGATATTTCTATCGCGGGCGCGAGCAGCGACCAGTAGCTCGCCGCGATCATCACGCCGCCGGCAAAACCGAGCATGACGTCGAGCAGTTTTTGACTCGGGCGTTTGGCGAAGAATACGCCCGCCGCCCCAAGCGCCGTCACGCCCCAGGTGAAGATCCCCGCCATTAAAGCCTGCAGCGGCGCCGGCTGTGAAACGAACCAATCCATTTATCTGCCTCCAAAATAAAATTATTCTACTTTGCATCAAGATTATACATCACCCTGTAAGGCGAGGCAAATCGGTAAATCGGTAAATCGGCGTTTATAAGCACGATTTGCGTCATAACTTAGGGCTCTGGCGTCCTCGCCGTATTAATATACGGCTCCGGTTCCAGAGCCCAAAGTTATTTAGCAACTCGCACTTCTAAACGCCGATTTACGCGATTGCGGGGAAAGATAAACTGCGATTTACGCGACTGCTGGGGGAAGATGAACTGTGATTTACGCCGATTTATCTGCGAGCGATCGGTTGATGCGTTTGCCGCGTATCGCCGTCTGATGTTTTCTCTCTCCAACGGCGTCGTCTGCAGGCGACATTTTGAAAAAGTATTTTTTAATTCAACTTAAAAAGTATGTATTTTAAGAAATTTTATTATATAATGCTGAAGGAGGCTGCCGTGTCTGGCGGCATCTTTATTGTCGTTATCGATTCTTGAGCGCTGTTGGCGCTTGCTGGGGGAGTCCCATGGGCTTTTTTTCAAAGAAAAAGACAATTTCCGCCGGTCTTGTGTTGGATGCGGAAGGTTTTCGTTATCTCTCGCTGGAGGGGGGAGACGGCTTTTATAATGTCGTTGATTCCGTGTCCGGGAGCGTCCCGCCGGTAAGCGGCGCTTCGGACGACCCGTTCTCCGATTCGGGAGCGTATCTCGATCCGGTATTTGATCATATCGCGCAAACGGTCCGCGGCTTCAATGTCGCGGTCAATTTTGCCCTGCCCGTGACGGAGTCGCTGCTGCGCATCGTCAATCTGCCGGGGATGACTCTTGCGGAGGCCCGTATGGCCTTTCGTTACGAGTTTGAGAATTATTTTCCCTTTCCCGAGAAGGAGGGTGGGTATGACATCGCGGAGATCGAATATCCCGTGCGCGAGGATCTTTCCGAGAAGCGCTTTCTCGTCGCCGCGGCCCGCAGGTCGCTGCTTGACAATATCTCCCGCGCCGCCTCGGCCCACGGCATAAAGATCGCCTCGATCGAGCCGTCGCAGATCGCGCTCGAACGCGCCGCCAATCCGCCCCGCCCCATCGATGCCGGCTGCGCCTATGTCTACGCCGGGAATCAGCGCTCGGTGCTGATTCTTTCGTGGAATGGCTGCGGTATTTTTTACCGCAATATTTCTTTCGGCTTTGGCGCGGATATCATATCAGGCGGTTTTGAGAGCGAGGAGTATCGTGGGCACGGCATCTCCTTTGCCCGCGAGATCCGCTCTTCACTGCAGTTCGCGATGTCGCAGAATCGCGCCTTTCGCGCCGATTCGGTCTATCTCTTCGGTCCCGGCGCCTCGCCGCACCTCTGCGGCCTGCTCAAGGAGTCGACATCGCTGGAATCGGTAATGCTCATCGACCCGATGAAGGTCCACGGCATAGATTTTGACAGCAAGGGCGGCTGGAACGTCGCGCTTGGGCTTGCGCTGAGGTGACGCCATGGTCGTAAAGCTTGACCTTCGTACCAATAAACAGGAACAACAGACAGAGATCGAGAAAAGCTCCCGCCACTATATACTCTTTTCGCTGGCGGCGCTCTTTTTCATTTCATCCCTGCTGCTCTTGGCGATGGGCGGTTACCGCCTGTTTTCCCTCCGCGCCGCGCGGGCGGAGCTTGCCGCGTCAGTAAGCGCCAACAACGAAAATCTCAAGATGATGGAGACGGAGCTGGCCCGCCTGACAAAGGAGAGCGGCGCGATCGAGGAGAAGCTGAATTTTATTCTTGACGACGCGCCTTCGGTGGAATTTCTCTACGAGCTGGGAGAGAGGATCGTTGACGGCGTCGTCGTCGAGTCTCTGACGATGACGCGCGAGAACGCCTCACTGAAGGGAGTGGCCTTCGCCGACGAAGAGGTGCTGGAGTTTGGCGACGGACTGCTCAAGGCCTCGAGCGTCGGCTCCGTTTCACTGCCGGTGATCACCTCCGCCCAGCGAAACGGCGTGAATCTCCGGGCCTTTTCCATAGAGGTAAAGCTCAATCCGCTGCAGAAGATACTGCTTGACGGCGACGTCGCTGCCAGGGAGGCGGCGGGTGCTCCTGACGAGACGGAGGAGGGCGGAAGCAGATGAAGAGCATTGAAATAGCCGAGCTGAAACGGGAACAGATACTCGTGGCGGTCGCCGTCGTGCTGCTGCTGATCGCCGCGCAGCTCTTTGTTATGAGGATGGTCAACGGCGGTATCGCGGGGTTCTCGGACTCTTCAAAAGAGGCGCAGATACTGAAGGCTACGGTGGCGGCGCGCTCCAACGCCGTCATCCAGTATAAATCTTCGGTAAAGATCGATGAAAAGGGGCTGCCGGGCGCGATAGAGTCGCAGAACAAGTTCTATTCCGTGCTGCTCGGCCTGCTGTCGGCCCAGGGCTTCGGCGACGCCGACGTAGCGAAAGCCGATGAAAAAGAGGATGCCATCTCCTTCAAGGTCGCGGGAGAAGCCAACTATAACGAATTGCTGCGCCTGTTGGCCTCGTTCCGGCAGGGGGCCTATATGATAAGGATATCCGACCTCTCGCTTGAGGGGCTGAAGGACAATAATGTCAAATACAGCTTCACCGTCGTCGCCAAGGTCGGCGGCGTGCTGAAGGAGGCGGCGAAATGAGGTCCATATCGCTGAAAGACCTTTTCCAGCGGATGCGTCGCGGCGAGGCGGTCAAATCGCCGGAGGAGAGGAAAAAAGAATATATCTTCGCGCTGCTTTTAGCGGTCTTTCTGGCCGCCGCCGTCTTTACAATGCGCAATTTCATCGCGATGAACTCCATCGTCGTCGATGACGGGAGCGTCGGAGGACAGACGACGGGCGGCGCTCAGGCTGCCGAATCGGCGAAGGCGCTCAACGCTAAATACGAGGCTTTTAGGAAGCTGCGCGACCAGAGCCCGGAGCTTGTCGCGCTTTCCGACGCCATCGGGCGCTCTCCGGTCGCGGCGGTAACACCTCCGCCCTCTCTTGCCTCTGATACAAAAGTGCCGGATTTTGTGCCGGTCGTTGCGATAAAAGGACTTGTGGTTCTCGGCGCCAGCACGGTCTGTACGCTCGACATAGACGGCGAGGAGCCGGGACTGATATTCAAGCCGGGGATGACCTTTGGCGGCGGAAAGGGAAAGATACTTTCCATAGATTCAAAAGGAGTGAGCTGGAGATGGGCAAACAAAAATCACCGCACGGATTTATAAATTACAGGGTCTTTATGATTTTACTTTGCGCCGCACTCTGTGTGCTGGCCGCGCCGCACCGCGGCGAGGCGGTCGCCGCCGAGGCGCGCAAGCTCGACGATCAGAAGCCGATCATTGAGGGAATGCGGCTGCATCAGATGGGAGCTACGCAGATGATGATCGAGCTGCGCGGCACGCGGCTGCCGCTGCCGGAGGCTGTGAGCTCTGACAACGCCGCGACGCTCGTCTTCGGAGACACGCGTTTTCCGCGCGATACGGACCGCAAGGATTGGTGGGATGAGTTTGAGTGGGACGTCTTCAAGCTCAACCTCAAGAAGAGCGAGGAGTGGACGCAGCGCTATGATTTCCCGCTGATCGAGCAGGTCCGCGTTACCTCGAACGACCGGAAGGGCGTCACGATGAATATTATCGGCCCGAAACCGCTTGTGCTGAAGGATATCTCCGGTATGCCGGGTTCCAGCCGCCTGCGGATCTTGCTTGAAAGTCCCTCTGATCTCACACCGCCGCCGCTTATCCCAAAGGCGCGTCCGGTGCCGGCCGGAGACCCGCTTTCCATCTCGACCCCGGTGACGCTCGAACTGCGTGAGGTCTCGCTGCGCGAAGTCTTCCGCATGCTCGCGAAGCTCAAGGATCTGAACCTCGTGCTCGACGCCTCGGTACCCGAGACGCCGATGACCTTTTCTTTCAAAAATACGCGTTTCGGCGAGGTATTCGCCTATATGCTGCGCATGAACGACCTGGCCTATTCGCTGATCGGCAAGACGCTCGTCGTCGGCACGACGGACAATATCGGCAAGACGCTGGGGCAGAACCAGACGCGCCAGTATAAGGTGGCCTACGCCGAGGCCGCGAAGCTGCCGGCGATAATCATGGGGCTTGTACCGCTGCCGAAGCCGCCCGTCGTCGACGAAAGGCTGCGTTCGCTCTACGTCACGGCGACGCCCGAACAGCATAGACAGATAGAGACGCTGATGAACCGCATCGACCATCCGGGCAAACAGGTGATGATCGAAGCGCGCCTCATCGAGATAAGCGACGGCGCGCAGCAGGAGATAGAATCGATGATCGCCGCCGTCTATAAGGGCTGGATATTCACTTACGGCGCCACCGGCCTCGGCAGCCGCTATACTTACGGCAACGGCAGCGTGACGCCTAACGTCAATCCAACCGGCACTACGACACAAGGGGCGCTGCCGATCGTCGGCGGAACGTCCGATTCGACATTCCCCGCGAACGTGGTGGACCCCGCGATGAAGATGCTCGACGCGGGACTGCGCGCGATGGAGTCAGACAACAAGGGCAAAGTGCTCGCCTCGCCGTCGGTGGTGGCGTTGGACGGACAAAAGGCCACCATCAAGCTGACGCATAATTACCTCTACCAGTCCGGAGTCGACGACAACGGCAACCCCGAGTTCTCGAACCAGGAGACAGGGCCGACGCTTGATTTCACGCCGGTGCTGGGGCGCGACGGTTTCCTGACGATCAAGATGAAGATATCGACGGGCGAGATCGTATCCTTCCGCAAGTCCGGCGACTCCGAGGCTCCGGAGACGACGAAGCGCGAAGTCGATACTCAGGTGCGGGTGCGCAACGGCGAGATATTCGTCATCGGAGGCCTCTATCAGGAGAACAAGACGAACAACATCACGCGCGTGCCGATCCTTGGCTACATACCGCTTCTTGGCGAGCTGTTCAAATCGCGCACGACGAAGCATTCAAAGTCACAAATGGCCTTCATCGCCATCCCCTATATACTTGACATCCCGACCGGCGCGGCCGAAGTGGTCGACATGCCGAGCGTCAGCCTGTACCAGTAGGGGCGTGCGGCCATGGCCCATCAGCAGATAAAGATCATCCGCCTGGGAGAGCTCCTGCTCAACGCGGGAGTGATATCGCAGGAGAACCTTAAAGCCGCGCTGGCGGAGCAGAAGGTATCGCATCTACGCCTGGGAGAGATATTGATAAAAGAGGGCTATCTGACGGAAAATCATCTCGCGGAGGCGCTCGCCCAGCAGCTTGACCTGCAGCAGGTGTCTATGGTGAAGATGCGCCCGCAGCAGGAGGCCCTCGCGCTCGTCCCTGAGAATGTGGCGGCGCGCCTCAATATCCTGCCGCTGGAGCTGGTCGGAGACGATAAGATAGTTATCGCGATGGCCGACCCGATGGATACTTACGCCGTCGACGAGCTTTATCTGCTTACGAACAGGGAGATCGAAATACGGGTGGCGACCTCGACTGACATCCATAAAGCCCTGGTCAATTATTATCGTGTGCAGACGAGCGTCCACGACGCGATGGCCGACGTCATGAAGCAGGAGCAGGCCGTGCAGTCGGCGCCGAACATAGTCACCGTTTCACAGACTACGGCGCAGGACGTGACGAACATCGCCGCCGACGCCGCTCCCGTCGTGCGGCTGGTGAACAGCATTCTTGAGCAGGCTGTGCGCGAGAAGGCCTCCGATATCCATATCGAACCGACTGAATCGATGACGCGCGTCCGCTTTCGCATCGACGGCACGCTGTTCAGCAACATAGAGATCCCGAGCAACCTTCACCTGCCGCTCATCGCCCGCATCAAGATCCTCTCGGGGATGGATATCGCGGAAAAACGGCGTCCGCAGGACGGGCGTATCCTGATCAAGGTCGCGGGCTCGCGGATAGACCTGCGCGTCTCGACGCTTCCCTCCATTTTGGGGGAGAAGGTGGTGCTGCGGCTGCTCGACCAGAGCAACGACCGTATCGGGATGGAGAGGCTCGGCTTCAGCGACGTTCAGCAGGAGATGCTGCGCGAGGCGATACGGGCTTCAAACGGCATCGTGCTGGTGACCGGCCCCACGGGGTCCGGCAAGTCGACGACGCTCTATTCGCTGCTTGAAATACTGAACGACCCCTCAAAGAATATCATCACATTGGAGGACCCCGTCGAATTTACGATCGCCGGCCTCACACAGATACAGATAAACGAGAGGATCGGCCTCACCTTTGGGAGCGCCCTCCGTTCTATCCTGCGCCAGGACCCCGACATAATAATGGTCGGAGAGATCCGCGACACGGAGACAGCCCACCTTGCGGTGCGCGTCGCCCTCACGGGACACCTGGTCCTCAGCACTCTGCACACGAACGACGCGCCGACCGCCATCAACAGGCTCGTCGATATGGGGGTGCCGCGCTTCCTGCTCGCCTCCTCGCTGCGCGCCGTGCTTGCCCAGCGACTTGTAAGGAGCCTCTGTCCGCACTGCAGAGAGAGGCTGTTCGTCAACGCGGCGATGGAGGCGGAGACCGGCATCCCGGAGGGTACCGCGGTCTACGGGCCTAAGGGCTGCCCAGAGTGCCGCTTCACGGGCTATAAGGGACGCACCGTGATCGCCGAGGTAATGATGATTGACAATACGCTGCGTGCGATGATAAACGACGGCGCCTCGGAACAGGAGCTGCGCGACTACGCGCGCCGTTTCGGGATGATAACGCTGCGCGAGGACGCGCGCCGCAAGGTCGAAGAGGGCGTTACGAGCATCGACGAGATGCTGTTTACAACGATAATTGATTAGAGGAGCCTGCCAAAATGACGGGATTTGTCCTGAAAGATACTCTGATAAGAGGAATAAACAGCTGTGCGAGCGACGTTCACCTGAGCGTCGGGGACGTGCCGATGCTGCGGATAGACGGAAACCTTGTGCGCATCCCGGAGGCCCAGCCTCTGGCCGAAGATGATATGCGTCAGGCGGTCAGCGAGCTGCTGACTGAGAGCCAGATCGAACGTTTCAACAAAGAGCGGGAATATGATTTCAGCTTCGGCCTCGACATGGGGGTGAAGGAGCAGCGTTTCCGCGCCAATTTCTCATATGAAAAGGGCTGTCCCGCGCTCGCGCTGCGCGCCATCACATCAAATATCCGCACGATGAAGCAGCTGGGGCTGCCGGACGACCTTAAGGTGATGACGAAGAAGAATAACGGCCTCTTTCTTGTCACCGGACCGACCGGCTCCGGCAAGTCGACGACGCTCGCGGCGATCATCCAGGAGATAAACCTCACGCGTTCGGTGCACATCGTGACCGTCGAGGATCCGATAGAATACCTCTATACCTCCGAGGTCGCGCTCATACACCAGCGCGAACTCGGACGCGACACGAAGACCTTCGCCGAGGCGCTGCGCCGCGCGATGCGCCAGGACCCGGACGTGATAATGATCGGCGAAATGCGCGACCTTGAGACGATCTCGGCGGCGATCACAGCCGCCGAGACGGGGCATCTCGTGCTCGCGACTCTGCACACGCGCGACGCGGCGCAGAGCATCGACCGTATAATCGACGTATTCCCCCCCTATCAGCAGCAGCAGATACGCATCCAGCTGGCCTCGATGCTGCTCGGGGTCCTTTCACAGCAGCTGATCCCTCTTGAGGGGATACCGGGTCGGGCGGTCGCCACCGAATACCTTGTCGCGACAAACGCCGTGCGCAATTATATCCGCGAGGGAAAGAGCTCGCAGATAAAAAACGTCATTCAGACCGGTTCGGCGCTCGGAATGCACACGATGGACCAGGACCTCGCCAGCCTCTGTCAGAAGGGCATGGTCGGTAAAAGAGAGGCTTTGGCCCACGCCTACGATGTGGAGAGTTTCAACCGCTATATGATATAGATGGGAAAACGTAGCGGCTCCTTACTTGCGGAGGCGGTCGTTGCCATGTTTGCCGCGCTGGTCGTTTTGATCGCCGCCTCTTCCATGCTGAGCTCGGCCGTGAAGCTGGCCGAGAGCGGAAAGCGGCGGCTGGAGGCGGAGAGGAAGGCCGGTGAGGTGATAGCCCTTTTAGTTGCGGGCGGCGCGGATGAGCTGTCCTCGTTTGAAACAGAGCGCCGCGTGATCCCCGGAGGCGTCTCCGTGCGGATCTACAGTATCCCCGTCGGAAATAATGGATCGGTCGCTGTCGTCTGGCCTGAGCACGGGCGCTGACCGCCGCGCGGCTTTCACGCTGGCAGAGTGCCTTGTGGCGCTCATGGTTATCTCTGTCATCCTCTCTCTCTTCTTTTCGCCCTTCAAGGGTGCTCTTTATGTCTGCCGCGCCTTCGTCGACCGCAGGGTGGCGGAATCGCGTATCTGGACGGCCTGCGGCATATTGCGCGGCCCCATTTTCTACTGCGCGCTGGGTATCCCCGGAGACGCCGGCGAATATAAAAAGAGTTTCGGCTCACAGTTGGGGGCTCCGTTCAGTTGGGACGGCCCCGTCTCGGTGACGTCGGATAAAAACGGCCGCTCCAACGGCTGTCTGCGTCTCGCTTACGCCTATCCTGAGCTTTGCCGCACGCGGCAGGAGGGCGGTGTGGGAAAAGTCGCCGCGGGGATACGTTTTGACACGGCCCCGAACCGCGATCACTTTGACCTTGACCTCTACGACAAGTCCAAATCCGTGAAGAATTGGGTCCTCTTTGAGAACTGCCGCCCGCGGCGTTCGCTGCTTCTCGTAACAAAGGCCTCCGGCTCTGAACTCGAACTCAAAAATTATGGGGAGGAGGAGGCCGTCGTTTCCAAGGGCGAGCGGCTGCTGCTATTCCGCGCGATGGAATGCTGGGCGTGGGATGATAAGCTCTATACGAAAGATTTTCGCACGACGGGCGACCAGCCGCGGGAGAACGGTATCTGTGACATCCGTTTTTATCTCGACGACGGAAAAAACCTGCTTACGGTCTATCTGGTGGCGCGCGGCGGCGACGAGACTCTCGCGCCGGGGGGTATCGTCGGAGAGGAAAATTGCCGGGAAGAGATACTCGCGCAGTGGCGCGGCCGTTCGCGGCATATCCTTTACTGCGCGAAGTTCAGCTGGCCGCTGCCGAATGTCCGCGGCCCCTGATCTTGCCCCGCGCGGCTGATGAGGGCGGGAAATGCGTAAGTTGGCTCTTCCGGATGATATTATTTGTTTATAATATTTGATAAGTCAACACATTTTATGTTATGATTCTATGGCATAGTCAGGAAATGATATATGTGGGCATGAGGCATGCTCATACGAGTACAGGGAGGCATTTTTATGGCACAGATAGTCGATACTAGTGATTTCCGTCCCGGTTTGAAGATCAAATGGGAGGGCGGGATGTGGGTTCTTCTCGAATGTTCGCATCATAAAATGGGAAGGGGCGGGGCGATAGTCCGCGGAAAGCTCCGTAACCTTGAGACCGGTTCGAGCGTCGACCAGTCCTTCAAGTCCGGCGAACGTTTTGAGAGGATCGTCTTTGACGAAAGGCCCGCGCAGTATCAGTACAAGGACGGAGAAGACTTCGTCTTCATGGATATGGAATCGTATGATCAGGTGACGCTGTCTCCCGATATTCTCGGCGATATGGTGAAGTTTCTTATAGACGACCTTGAAGTCAGCTTTGATATGTACGAAGGGCGCGTAATGGGGATCGAACTCCCGAACCAGGTGACGATGAAGATCACCGACACGCCGCCCGGATTTAAGGGCGATACGGCCTCCGGCGGCGGCAAGCCCGCGACGACGGAAACTGGCCTTGTAGTTACTGTTCCGTTCTTTGTGGAAAACGGCGAGGAAATAGTCGTAGACACAAGGACGGGAGAGTATTTAGAGCGAGCGAAGAAGTAAACCGGGCACAGGTTTCTTCCGCATTCGCATAATCCAACAGGAGGGATTCAAATGAGCGCACGTGAGAAAATAGCATATTTGAAGGGGCTTATCGACGGACAGAATTTAACGGCTGATTCGCCTGACAAAGCAAAGTTTTACACCGCATTGGTCGATGCACTGGATTCCCTGGCTGTTGCAATTGAGGATCACGAAGAGGTACATGAGGAGCTCAATGCCTACCTCGAACAGCTTGACGAGGATGTCTCGGATCTCGAAGATGAGATCGACGCGCTTTGCGAGGATGAGGATGATGACGAGTGCTGCCATCACCATCACTATGATGATGACGACGAGGAAGACTACGAGGATTTCGACGAAGAGGAATATGAGTCGGTAACATGCCCGAACTGCAATAACGATTTCTACTTTGAACCGGCGATGTATGACGAAGAGGAAGACCTTGTCTGCCCGCACTGCGGCAAGCCATTCAAACTTCCGGAAGATTAGGCGCGCTGGTCTCCTGTTTCGTACCCCCGTGTACGGATCAGGGACGTTCATCGTTTTTTAGAGTTGAAGATATTGGGGATCTTGTATTGAGGGAGGAATTGCGGCATGGTTGAATCAATGAACGAAGATTTCAATGTTGAAGAAAAGCAGGAGACTGAACCCGGTCTCGGCCAGACGAATCTTGAGGGGAAGGTACGCATCTCCGAAGACGTCATCGCGCAGCTTGCGACCAAGGCGCTGAACAGCGTCGAAGGGGTATCCCCGGCCAGCCCCGGATTGATGGCAAACCTCAGGCTCGGACGCAAGACGGTGAACGGAGTCCGCATCTCGATCTCCGACGGCGATTCCCCCGAGATCGTAGTCGACGCCTATATCTCCGTAAAGTACGGCCTGCGGATTCCCGACGTCTGCTGGGACGTCCAGGAGGCTATCAAGGAGCAGGTGGAGCGCTACACGGGATACTCGATCAAGGGCGTAAATATCTACGTTCAGGGTATCACCTTCGCGGAAAAGAAGACCACCGACGGCGAAGAGGCTGACGGGATCGATCCGCTCAACGTTGAAGGGGCCTGATTTAACAGCGTTTAACTACCAAGAAGGCCGGTTTGCTATGACCGGCCTTCTTTTTTGAGAGGCGGTGCAGAGCATGCTGTTTCTATGGACAACGACAAAACTTGGCAAGATATGGGTGGACGGCGACGCGATAAAATTGATCATATCGAAGCGTCTCCCACAGGAGCTTTACGTGCAGGAGATATCGTTTATCGGCGAAAAGAATCTCCTCAACGCCTATATAGCGGCGCCCGAGGACACGAATCTTGAGACGAAGAGCGCCCTTGAGAGGCGCTTTGAGGGCATATTCAACAAGTCCGGCATCGCGGTGCAGCTGAATTGGGTGAATATCGCCCCGCAGGATAATAGGAAGACGACGCCGGTATGGATGCTGCCGCTCTTTTGGGCCGCCGCGGCCGCCGGCATCACGGCGCTTTTCCACATGGGCATCAGGGGGATACTTTGGTCTATCTTCTCAGCCGTGGTCGGATATGGAGTCGCCTGGGTCCTTATCACGGACGACGGGCAGAGGCAGATAGCGGCGTTGAAAGAACATTTCAGGAGATGATTTTTTGGTGATGTCCCGTAGGGCGCGGCTGCGCCACAGGGCGCGAGAGGTCGCGCTGCAATTGGTGTATATGCTTGACATGAGGCCGGATACTCCGCCGCAGGAGGCGCTTGAGACGCTCTCCGCCGACGAGGCCCTTGAGCTTTTCAGCGCGGAGCTTGCGGAAGAGGGGGCGGACTCTCCGGACAAAGAGAAGTTCCCCTCCGTATCTTCCTTTGACCTCGCGCTCTCCGAGGCGGAGCGGGACGAGGTGCTGGCCTACGCGACGGAGCTCTTCCGCGGCGTGCGGAGCAATTCCGCGAAGCTGGAAGAGATCATCCGCGTCAACATGGAGAGCAAATGGCGTCCGGAAAGGCTTGTCGCGATCGACAAGGCCGTCATATCGCTGGCCCTTTACGAAGGTGTGCTGGCACAGAATGTCCCGGTGAACGTGGCGATATCCGAGGCGGTGGAGATCGCCAAGGCCTTTGGCACGGAAGAGTCCGGACGCTTCGTAAACGGAGTGCTTGGCCGCATAGTGCGCAGCGACAATGAACAGCAGTAAAAACGTTATCGTGACGGTAGACGAGATGACGGCCTCCGTGAGGGAGGCGCTCTTTCGCGAACCGTCGCTGCAGAATCTTTCCGTACGCGGCGAGCTGCTCGGCTTTAAACTCCACACCAGCGGGCACGCCTACTTTACGCTGCTAGGCGCAAATTCACGCGTCGCCTGCGTATTATTCCGCTCTTACGCCAACTCGGTGCTCGTCTGGCCGAAGGATGGCGACGAGGTGCTCGTGCGCGGCAAGATAGACGTCTACGGCGCCCGCGGCTCCTATCAGATCTACGCGACGACGCTACTGCCGCTGGGGGCCGGCGCGAAGGCGCGCGCCAAAGAGGCGCTGCGGCTGCGCCTTGAGCAGGAGGGCATATTTGATTCCCGCCTCAAGAGGCCGCTGCCGCGTTATCCGGAAAGGGTCGCCGTGATCACCTCGCCGACCGGAGCCGCGCTTCAGGATATTTTGAAGCTTCACTCTCTGAGATTTCCCTGCGCGGAGCTGATCGTGATCCCGAGCCTTATGCAGGGGCTCGGCGCTCCCGAGGAGATCGTCCGCGCCTTTGAGCTGGCGCGGCGTATCCGCGGGCTTTCCTGCGTTATGCTCGCGCGCGGCGGCGGGAACCGCGACGACCTCGACATCTTCGACAACGAATCTGTGGTCCGCGCGATCCGGCTTTCTCCCGTGCCGGTGATAACCGGATTGGGACATCAGATAGACAGCACTCTTGCAGACATGGCGGCCGACGCGGCGGCTCCCACGCCGTCCGGGGCGGCGGAGCGGCTTTTTCCTGACGGGAAAGCGCTCGACACCGCGCTGCTGAGCGCCGCGCGCAATATGCGCGGAAGGCTTGAGACGCGCATCGGCTTTATGGATAAAAATGTCGCCGCCACGAAAGAGCGTCTGGACAGAGACATCGTCAGAGGTCATCTGCAGCCGGCCGCCGATTTCGCCGCGAGAGCCGCGGATTCGATCAGGGACGCGATCTCCCGCAGGCTCAGGGACGAGTGCTCCGGCCTCGCCGCCTTTGCCGCGCGGCTCGCGAACCTTTCGCCGCTTTCGCTGCTGGCGAAGGGCTACAGCATCTGCACCGACCTCACAGGCACGGTGATACGCTCCGCGGCCTCCTTGAAGGCCGGCTGCGCCGTGAGGATCATCTTAAACGACGGCAGCGCCGAAGCGGTGGTGAAAGAGGTTTCAAATAAGACCTTTTCAAGGGGGGCTGAATGATATGCTGCCCGCGACGATAGAGTGGGAGGATGGGAAGCTGCGGCTGCTCGACCAGCGGCTGCTCCCGCGCAGAACGGAATATGCGGTCTGTGAGAGCGCGGAGGATACCGCCCGCGCGATAGAAAACATGACCGTCCGCGGGGCTCCCGCCATTGGGGTGGCCGCGGCCTACGGCCTGGTCCTCGCGCTTAAGAACGAAGATTTCGCGGAGGCGGCCGAACGTCTCGCCGCGACGCGCCCCACGGCGGTGAACCTCTTCTGGGCCATCAAACGCATGAGAGAACTTTGGCTTGAAAACAGGAATAAAGATAACGGCGAACTATACCTTATTATGGAGAATGAGGCGCTGACGATCCATAACGAGGATATCGAGATAAATAAAAGCATCGGACGCTTCGGAGCGTCCATACTGCCCGACCGCGGCGCGGCGATAACGCACTGCAACGCAGGGGCGCTGGCGACGGCGGGATATGGAACGGCGCTCGGAGTCTTCCGCGCCGCCGCCGAGGCGGGAAAACGGATCAGGATATACGCCGACGAGACGCGCCCGCGCCTTCAGGGCGGCCTGCTTACCGCCTATGAACTTCAGCAGGACGGTTTTGACGTTACGGTGATCACCGATTCGATGGCCGCCTTCCTGATGTCGCGCGTGAAGATCGACGCCGTAGTCACCGGCGCGGACCGCGTGGCGATGAACGGCGACGCCGCGAACAAGATCGGCACCTACGGCCTCGCGATCGCGGCTAAGCGGCACGGAGTGTCCTTCTACATCGCCGCGCCGCTCTCGACCTTTGACGCGGAGTGCGCCTGCGGAGCCGATATCCCGATCGAGGAGCGCTGCGGTGACGAGGTCCGCGCCATCGGCGGTGTTTGCGTGATCCCGGAGGAGATCAAGGTATGGAATCCCGCCTTTGACGTCACGCCGAATGAACTTATCACGGGAATCATTACGGAGCGCGGCATTATCCGCGCGCCGTATGCTGAAAATATAGAAAAATTTTTCCGGGGAGGAAATAATAGAAATGAGAAATGAATTCAAGATCGCGGATATAAGTCTTGCTCCGGAGGGACGCCGGCGCATGGAGTGGGCCTGGGAATACATGCCCGTGCTTCGGCTCATCGCCGAAAAAGAGGCTCCCGCGCAGCCGCTCGCCGGCGTGGTGGTGGGAACCTGCCTTCACCTCGAGGCGAAAACGGCCTGCCTGCTGAAGGTGCTCCGCCAGCTCGGCGCTACGGTCGTCACCGCCGGCAGCAACCCGCTTTCGACGCAGGACCCGATATGCGCGGCTCTCGTTGAAGAGGGGGTCCACGTCTTCAGCCGCCGCGGGATGACGGCCGAGGAATACGGCGAAAACCTCCGCGAAATGCTTAAATGGGACCCGCAGGTGATCATCGACGACGGCGGCGACGTGGTGACGATGATAATCGAAGAGCGCCGCGACCTCATCAAAAATATCCTCGGCGGCTGCGAGGAGACGACCACGGGCATCAAACGCCTCAAGGCGATGGCCGACGAGGGCGTGCTGCCCTTCCCGATGCTGGCCGTCAACGACGCGCAGAGCAAGCACCTTTTCGATAACCGCTACGGCACTGGGCAGTCGGTGTGGGACGCGATCCTGCGCACTACCAATCTTATCGTTGCCGGCAAGAACGTCGTCATATCCGGCTACGGCTGGTGCGGCAAGGGCGCTTCAAAGCGGGCGGCCGGGCTCGGCGCGCGCGTCATCGTCGTCGAGGTCGACCCGCACCGCGCGCTCGAAGCGCTGATGGACGGTTTTGAGGTGATGGATATGAACGCCGCGAGCAAAGTGGGCGATGTCTTCATCACCGTTACTGGAAACACTAAAGTGATCCGCCGGGAGCATTTTGAAAATATGAAGGACGGCGTCCTGCTGGCGAACGCCGGACACTTTGACGTCGAGGTGTACGTTCCCGACCTTCGCGCCATCGCCGTTGAAACGCGGCAGTCGCGCGACAATATAGAGACCTTTGTGACGGCGGACGGCCGCAGGCTCCATCTGCTCGGCGAGGGACGCCTCGTCAATCTTGCCGCCGGCGACGGACATCCCGTTGAAATAATGGATCTCAGCTTCGCGATGCAGCTGCTGTCGTCGCTTTACATCGCGAACAACAGGCTCGCGCCGGGGCTCTACAACGTACCGGAGGAGCTTGACCGCCGCATCGCCGAGCTCAAGCTTGAATCTCTCGGAATAACGATTGAAAAACTCACGCCGGAACAGGAAGAATATATGGCGAGCTGGAGGGAATAAAATGCAGAATCTCTATCGTGATGTGATCGTATGGGACGGAGAGTCGAAGGGCGCGCGCCGCTGCGACGTGCGCACCGAGGGCTCGCGGATCGCGGCCGTCGAACCGGCCGGCACCTTCCGCTACGGAGCGGCCTATGAGGGGCGCGGCAGGACGGCGCTTATTCCCGGCTTCGTCAACGCGCACGGACACGCGGCGATGACGCTGCTGCGCGGTCTCGGCGAGGAGCTCCCACTCATGGAATGGCTTCAACAAAAGATCTGGCCCGTGGAGAACAGGCTTAACGGAGACCTCGTCTACGCTGGGACTCAGCTCGCGATCATGGAGATGCTCTCGACGGGGACGACCTGCTTCGCCGATATGTATTTCTTCATGGACCGCGTCGCCGAGGCGGCGCTGGCGGCCGGCATGAGAGCCGGGCTATGCCGCGGCATCGTCGGAGGCGCGGACGGCGCGGAGAAGCTCGCGGAAAACCTGAAGCTCGCGCGGGACTACAACGGCGCGCAGGGACTTGTCAACGTGCAGCTGGGGCCGCACGCTACCTACACGGTACCCTTTGAGCTTATGAGGGATATCGCCGACGCGGCGAAGGAAAACGATCTCGCCGTCCAGCTCCACTGGCTTGAGACGACAAGCGACTGGACCCTCTCTGAATCTTCAAAGAGCATGACGCCGGAGGAGTTCCTTGATAAGACCGGCCTGACCGGAGTCAAGCGGCTGCTCCTCGCGCACTGTGTCTGGATAGAAAAGGATAAACTGCCCTTCTACGCGCGCCCCAATATCACGGCGGCGCACAATCCGAAGAGCAACTGGAAACTCGGCAGCGGCACGGCTCCCGTGGCGGCGATGCAGAGGGCCGGAGTGACGGTCTCCATCGGTTCCGACGGCGCTTCGAGCAACAACCGCCTCGACATGTGGGACGAACTCCGCTTCGCGGCGCTTGCCCAGAAGGGCGCGAACATGGACCCGACGCTGCTCTCCGCGGAGGATGCCCTGCGCATGGCGACGGTGAACGGGGCGCGTGCTCTCGGATTTGAAAAGACGGGACTCATTAAGGAGGGATACACGGCGGACTTCATGCTGATCGACCTCGACCAGCCGCACTATGTCGGCTGGGACCTTGAAAATCTGCCTGGCTGCCTCGTATACGCCGGCTCCTCGGCGGACGTGAGGACGACGGTCGTCGCCGGCGAGACGCTCTATCACATGGGCGCCTTCACAAAGATGGACGCCGAAAAGGTCATGAACGACGCCCGCGCGGCGAGGCAATATCTCACCAGCGCCGAATAATGATCTGAATAATATTCGCAGAGGGCGGATATGGATTATAATAATCAATTAGATTAAAAACTATTGGGGGCAATCTTTATGGAACGCCGCAGCGGCAAAGAGTTACGCGAACTGTTTTTGAAATTTTTTGAGGAAAAGGGATGCAAAAGGTATCACAGCTTTTCGCTGGTGCCTGACGACCCGACCCTCCTTTTTACGATAGCGGGCATGGTGCCTTTCAAGCCGTATTTCCTCGGCTTGAAGACGCCTGAGGTGACGCGCGCGACGACCTCGCAGAAGTGCGTGCGCACGAACGACATCGAGAACGTCGGACGCACGGCGCGCCATCATACATTCTTCGAGATGCTGGGCAACTTCAGTTTCGGCGATTATTTCAAGCCCGAGATCATCCCCTGGGCCTGGGAATTTCTCACCGAGCGCGTCGGCCTCGACCCGAACCGCCTCTACGCGACGGTCTATCTTGACGACGACGAGGCTTTCGATATCTGGCACGAAAAGGTCGGGCTGCCGAAGGAGCGCATCTTCCGCCTCGGCGCGGATGACAACTTCTGGGCCGCCGGCCCGGTCGGCCCCTGCGGCCCCTGCTCGGAGATAATCTATGACCAGGGCGAGAAGTTTTCCTGCGGCAAACCGACCTGCACGGTCGGCTGCGACTGCGACCGCTATCTTGAGATATGGAACCTTGTCTTTATGCAGTATAACCGCGACGAGGCCGGCAACCTCACGCCGCTGCCCCATAAAAATATAGACACCGGCATGGGCCTCGAAAGGCTGGCGTCGGTCGTTCAGCGCGTCCCCAACGATTTTGAGACGGACCTTTTCCGTCCGATCATGGACAAAGCCTGCGAACTCGTCAACGTCAAGTACGGAGAGGACCCGAAGAGAGATATGGCGGTCAAGGTCATCTCCGACCACATCCGCGCCTCGGCGTTCATGATCGCCGACGGCATCCTTCCCGCGAACGACGGCACGGGCTACGTGCTGCGCCGGCTCATCAGGCGGTGCGTGCGCTACGGGCGGCTGCTAGGCATCGAAGAGCCGTTCCTTACTAAGCTGCTGCCCGTCGTGCGCGAATCTATAGGCGACGAATATCAGGAGCTGAAGGAACAGGCCGCGACGATAGAGCAGGTGCTGAGCCTTGAAGAGGAGCGCTTCTCGCGCACTTTGGCGCAGGGCAGCGACCTTCTGGATTCGGAAATAGCAAAACTTGAAGCCGGCAAAGAAAATAAGCTGCCCGGTGACGTTGCGTTCGTTCTTTACGACACGTTCGGTTTCCCGCTCGAACTCACGGAGGAGATCTGCGAAGAGCGCGGCATCTCAGTGGATAAGGACGGCTTCGAGGCGGCGATGGAGGAGCAGCGCGAGCGTGCCCGCGCCTCAAGCAAACAGACGAGCAGCGTCATCTCAAAGAACGTCTATACGGAGCTCGCGGATAAGATCGCCCCGAGCCCCTTCTGCGGATATACAGAGGTGAAGTGCGAAGCTCAAGTCAAAGCGATAATCATCGACGGAGAACTTGCCGAGAGCGCCGCGGCCGGCGCAGAGGCCGACATCGTCCTCAGCGATACCCCGTTTTACGCCGAAAAGGGCGGCCAGGTGGGAGACACCGGAATGATAACGGCCTCCGGCATGACGTTTGAGGTGGCTGACACCATCTATCCGGTGGCGGACCTCATCGTCCACCGCGGCAAGGTCCTCTCCGGCGTCGTAAAAACGGGCGACGGTGTGACCGCTGAAATAAACGCGGAACGCCGCGCCGAGATACAGCGTCACCACACGGCGACTCACCTTATGCACGAGGCGCTCGCGCGCGTGCTCGGCAAGCATGTGCGGCAGGCCGGTTCTATCGTGACGCCGACCTTCCTGCGCTTCGACTTCAACCACTTTGCGCCGGTGACGCTCGACGAACTGCGCGAGGTGGAGGGCATCGTCTACGCCGAGGTGCTGAAAAACAAGCCCGTCGTTACCACCGTGATGGCGATAGAAGAGGCGAAGAAGACGGGCGCCCGCGCGCTTTTTGACGAAAAATACGGGGACGAGGTCCGCGTGCTGGATATAGAGGACTTTTCAACAGAACTTTGCGGCGGGACTCACGTTAAAAACACGGGAGAGATCGGCCTTGTGAAGATCCTCCGCGAGGAGGGCATCGGCTCCGGCATCCGCCGTATAACGGCGGTCGCGGGATCGTCTTCGCTGCCCCTTTTCCAGTCGTTCGGCCTCGCGGTCACTTCGCTCGTGACTATGGTCGGCGGGGATATTGAATCCCTGATGTCCAAGGTCGAGTCGATGGTCGACGAAAAGAAGGTGCTTGAGCGTAAAAACCGTGAGCTTCAGGTGAAAGCCGCGATGTCCGATATAGAGAACAGCGTGAGGCCGAAGGCCAACGCCGGCGGCGTCGACCTTATCGTCGAGAAGTTTGAGAATATCACGCCCGATCTGCTGCGGCAGATCGGCGACCGGATACGCCAGAAGTATCCGAACGCGCTGATGCTGCTCGCCGGCGTCGGCGAAGAAAAGCACGTCGCCTTTACCGCGATGGCTTCGCCTGATATCGTGAAACTCGGGGCGAACGCCGGTTCGCTGCTGAAAGCGGTGGCCGCCGAGATGGGCGGCAAGGGCGGCGGAAGCCCGACGCTGGCGCAGGGCGGAGCGCCGAGCTCAAAGGATCTCGACAAGGCGTTCGCCGCCGCGCCGAAACTCTTTGAGGGGCTAATGGCAAAAGGAAAGTAATGCAGAGGATAATCGCTCTTGATATAGGATCTGTCAGGATCGGTGTCGCCGTCAGCGACCCCTTGGGCTTTTTTGCGCAGGGGGTCGCCGTGCTTGACGCTAAGGGCTGCTGGCTTTCCGATCTAGCAAAGATAGCAGGCGAGTACGAGAAGCCCAAACTTTTGATCGGCATGCCGCGCCGCACAGACGGCAGCGAGGGGCCGGAGGCCGTTCGTATGCGCGAGACGGCGAAGTCTGTACAGGAGTATTTTCCAGACCTTGAGATCGAGTTCTGGGACGAGCGCTTTACGACGACTATTGCTCAGCAGGCGCTGCTGGAGGCGGACGTATCGCGCGCGGGAAGAAAGAAAAAGGTGGACAAGATAGCGGCCACCCTGCTTCTTCAAAGCTACCTGGACCGGGGCCGCTGATCGTATACGTCACCCGCGCCGCCGGCGCGCCTGTGGCGTCCGGCGGTTTGAATTTTTATCTTTAGAAGGAAGGAATCAAGGAAATTTTGGAATTGCCCGTTGGAATCAAGATGACCCCCATGCTTGAGCAGTATGTGCACTGGAAGGACAAGTACCCGGACTGCCTTCTCTTTTTCCGCATGGGAGATTTTTACGAGATGTTCTTTGAAGACGCGAAGACGGCCTCCGCCGTGCTCGACATCACCCTTACCTCACGTTCCAAGGATTCGGAAAACCAGATACCGATGGCGGGCGTCCCCTTCCATTCAGTCGATTCCTACCTTGGCAGGCTTGTCTCCGCCGGCTTCCGCGTGGCGATCTGCGAGCAGATCACCGAACCGGACGGACGGACTCTCGTCGAGCGCAGCGTCACCCGCATCGTCACGCCGGGGACGTGGCTGCCGGAGAACTCCGACGGCGACGGAAAGATCGCGGCCTGTCTCTTCGAGGGCAGGAACCTCTCTCTGGCGCTGCTGGATTCCGCGAGCGGAGCCCTGCGCGCCGGTACCTTCTCCTTTGAGGGCGGAGTTTCGATCCTTTCGGCCTTTGCCCCCAACGAAGTGCTCCTGCGGCGCGGACAGATCGACCAGTTCCGCAAAAATTGTCCCTCTCTCGCCTCCTGCAACGCGGTGGAGCGCGACAGGGGGGATTTCGCTCCCGCGCAGGCCTCAGCCTGGCTCTGCCGCAAGTGGAATATATCGTCGTTGTCCGCGATGGGGCTCGACGATCGCGACGCGGCGGCGGGAGCGGCGGCCACCGCCGTCAAATACCTTGAGGAGACTCAATTTTCCAAGGCGTCGCACATAACCGCCGTCACGCCGATACTCCCGCGCGAAAACCTCATTCTTGACCAGAACACTCAGGCAAATCTTGAACTTATCGATCAGAGCGCGACCTCGTTGTTCTGGGTGCTCAACCGCTGCCGCACGCCGATGGGCAAGAGGATGCTTAAGGAGTGGATTACCTCGCCGCTGCAGGACATTGAAGCGATCGGGGCGCGCCAGGATATAGTCGAACGGCTGACGGGCGATCCGAGGCTCAGGTCGCGCCTGGGCGAGCTGCTCGCGGGCTGCCGCGATATGGGAAAATCGCTTTCCCGCATCACCCTTAAAATGGGTTCGCCCTCGGATATGCTGGTCATTAAGGAGACTCTCGATATCGTGCCTGAGATAAGGGCGATCGTCGCCGGGGAGGGGGCTCTCGCCGCCCTCATTCCCGCCTGTGACACCTCGGAGCTCGCGGCGCTGCTCCACGCGGCGGTAGCCGACTCGGTACCGCGCTTCTTGCGCGACGGCGGCGTCATCAAAAGCGGCTACGACGCGGAGCTTGATTCGTGGCGCAGCAAGGCGGAGGATTCCTCGTCGTGGCTCGCCGCCTTTGAGGAGGCCGAGCGCGCCAAAAGCGGCATAAAAAACCTGAAGGCCGGCGTCAACAAGGTCTTCGGGTATTACATAGAAATACCGAAGGGCAGCGCCGACAGGGCTCCCCTGAATTACATACGCAAGCAGACGCTTGTGAACGCCGAGCGTTTCATCACCGACGAGCTGAAGGCCTTTGAGCGTGAAATGTTCAGCGCCGAGGGCGAAATGCTGGCGATAGAAGAGCGGATATACGCAGCCCTGGTGGACGAGGTGCTGGCGCAGGCCTCATCGATACAGCGCACGGCGAATTTCCTCGCCGAGCTTGACACGCTGCTGTCGCTTGCCGCCGTCGCCGCCGAGCAGGGATACTGCCGCCCGCGGATGGACATGAGCAAGGATTTCGTCGTTCGCGGCGCCAGGCACCCCATCGTCGAGGTGACTCTCGGCAAGAACCCGTTCACGCCGAACGACTTCAACTTCAGCGCCGAAAACGGACGCCGGATCGCCCTCATTACGGGGCCGAATATGGCCGGTAAATCTACCTATCTTCGCATGGCGGCGCTGATCGCGGTGATGGCCCATATGGGTTCCTTCATTCCCGCCGAGAGCGCGCGCATCGGGCTGATCGACCGCGTATTCACACGCATCGGTGCGCGTGACGAATTGGCGCGCGGGCAGAGCACCTTCATGGTGGAGATGGTGGAGACGGCCAATATATTGCGCCACGCCACGGACCGCAGCCTGATAATCCTCGACGAGGTGGGGCGCGGGACTTCGACTTATGACGGCCTAAGCATCGCCTGGTCGGTAGTCGAATTTTTACAGGGGCAGGAGCACGCCCAGCCGCGCGTATTTTTCGCGACCCATTATCACGAACTTACCCAGCTCGCGGACCTTCTCCCGGGGATAGTCAACCTAAGCATGGGAGTTGAAGAGGGCGAGCACGGCGTGGTATTCCTCCATAAGATTGTCGAAGCGCCATCCGACCGCTCCTACGGGATAGAGGTGGCGCGTCTTGCCGGGGTCCCCGCCGCAGTACTGCGGCGCTCCGAGGAGCTGCTTGCTAAATTTGAGGAAAAGGGCGCGGAGAAAAACGAGGAGATAAAGAATTCGCAGCAGAACCAGCTCACGCTTTTTGACGTGCGTCAGGAGGCGATCCTCGAGGAGCTTTCCGCCTGCGACCCGAACAATATGACGCCGCTGGCGGCGCTCGAGCTGGTCTGCCGCCTGCGCGAAGAGAGCAGAAAGGTACTTGGATTCAAATGATAAAGAAGCTCGCCCCCGACATTTCAACGAGGATCGCCGCCGGAGAGGTGATAGAACGTCCCTCGTCCGTCGCGAAGGAACTGATAGAAAATTCGCTCGACGCGGGAGCCCGCACGATCTCGATACAGACGGAACAGGGCGGCAAGAGCTCTTTCGTTATCGAGGACGACGGCTGCGGCATCCCCTGCGCGGAGCTGCCGCTCGCGCTTGAGCGCTACGCGACGAGCAAGATAACGGACATCGAAGACCTTGAGAGGATATCGACCCTGGGGTATCGCGGGGAGGCGCTCGCGAGCGTCGCCGCCGTCTCGCGGATGGAGATACGCAGCAAGACGGACGGAGCCGGCACCGGCGGCCTCATCCGCTGCGAGGCGGGCGTGATAACCCTGCACACGGAGACGCCGGCGAAGCCGGGGACGCGGATACAGATAGACGACCTGTTTTTCAACCTGCCCGCGCGCCGTAAATTTCTTAAGACCTCGTCGGCGGAGCTGCGCAGGATCGTCCAGATCGTCAACGACTACGCGCTGATACATCCCGAGGTGACCTTCCGCCTTTACGAGGAGAATAAAAAGATCCTTGAATATACGGGGGCCGGTAGTGTGGAGGAGACGCTGCTGCGCCGCTGGGGCCTACAGACGAAGATATATCATTCCGAGTCGCGGAGCGGTCCTCTCTTCGCCCGCCTCTGGTGGAATCCGATCCCGGATTCGCGCCGCGTCGTGATCATGCTCTTCGTCAACGGGCGGCGGGTGCAGGACGCCGCGATACGCGCCGCTCTTTCCACCGCTGACGCCGCGGCTTACGGCGAATGGCTCGTACTTCTCGACCTCCCTCCGCAGGATGTCGACGTCAATATCCATCCGACGAAGGAGGAAGTGCGCTTCCGCCGGAGCGGCGACGCCTTCAAGATCGTTTATGACAACGCAAAGGCGATCTTCGCGCAGCGGCATTCGATCGCCGCGCCGCCGATGCCGCCCGGCGGGGCCGAGGCTTTTCTGACGCCGCCGCGGGCCGCCTTCGGAACGGAGCCCTCTTCCGCGCAGGCGTCATACAGCCCGGACGGATGGAGCTTCCAGAAGAAGGGACCGTGGCGCGCCGCCAGCCCGCTGGGCGCGGAGGCGCAGGCGGAAAACATCTTCACGCCGGCGGAGGAAACGCCGCCGGACGAAGAAGAGTTTTTCTTCGATAAAAATTATGTCGGCCAGAGCGCCGAGGGTTTCCTGATTTTCGACTTTCCGGGGGCGCTCGCCGTGATGGACCCGCACGCGGCGCATGAACGCATCCTTTTTGAGGATATCTGCGAAAATTTCAAAGATAATATCGCGACGCAGTGGCTGACTCTGCCGATGGAGATACCGCAGGCGGCGGCCGCCGAGGCGGCGCTCTACGAAAAAGAGCTTGCCGCGCTCGGATTCCGCACGGAGGGCGGCAAGGTGACGGCGGTGCCCGCGATCAAGGGCAAAGGGCATCTCTCGCCGATCGACATGCTCCGCTCGGCTCTGCGCGGCCTGGAGGTCGAAAACGACCCCGCCAAACGCGACCGCGAGGTGTGGTGGCGCATGGCGCGCCTCGCCTGCCGCGACGCGGTAAAGCTGGGACGCCGTTTTGAGCCCGAGGAGGCCCTTGAACTGCTGCGCCGCCTCGAACGCTGCGACACACCGTATACCTGCCCGCACGGAAGGCCGACGGTATTCCTCATCGAAAATAAAAAACTACGCGACTGGTTTGAAAGATAATGGTTAAGAAAATTCCCGTTGTTGCGATAATCGGACCGACCGCGGTCGGCAAGACGGAGTTCAGCCTCGCGCTTGCCGCCAGGCTGAATGCCGAGGTCATCTCTGTCGACTCGCGCCAGGTCTACCGTTATCTCGACGTCGGCACGGACAAGGTCTCGCGTGAGATCCGGCGCGAGGTGATCCACCATCTGATCGACGTCGTCGACCCCGATCAGATATATTCCGCCGCCGACTTCGCGGAGGATACTGAGGACGCCGTGAGCCGGATCATGGCCCGCGGACGCGCGCCGCTGCTGATCGGAGGCACGCCATTCTACTACCGCGCGCTTGCCGGAATGCTCTCGGAGGACCTGCCTAAAGATGAAAATATCAGGTCCCAGCTTGAAGAGGAGATAACGGGACGCGGGCTTCCCGCGCTGCATCAGGAGCTGCTTGAGATAGATCCCGAAGCGGGGGCCAGGATACATCGGAACGACCCCGTCCGCACCATGCGCGCCCTCGAAATATTCCGCATCACCGGCAAAAATGCGAGCTGGTGGTACGGGCGGCAGGGCAAGATAGAGTCTCCCTATGAAATATTGTATATCGGCCTGACGCGGCTGCGCGCCAATCTTTACCGGAATATAGAGCGCCGCGTCAAGGAGCAGTTCGCCAGCGGATATCCGGAGGAGGTCAAATGGCTGCTTGACAACGGCTATTCTCCGTCGCTTCCCGCCCTGCAGGGCTTTGGCTATCGCGAATTGGTGCGGTACATCGGCGGCGAATGCACCTTTCTTGAGGCGATCGAGGGCGACATCCGCTCGACTAAGGCCTTCTCTCGCCGGCAGATGACTTGGTTCAAGCATTTTGAGCCCGCTGTATGGTACGATTTTGACGAGGTATCGAAGGAGGACGCCCTAAAAGACGTCGTCCCGCGCTGCCTCGCGCACCTGGAGGGCGGCGCGTGAGGATCATAACCGCCGACCCGACGGGGCTCTGCTTCGGCGTAAAACGCGCGATAACGACACTTGAGGAAGAGCTGAAGAAAGGTCGCCGGGTCTTCGCGCTGGGCAGCCCGATACATAATCCGCAGGAGATAGCGCGTCTCGAGAAACAGGGGCTCGTCGTCGTCGATTCGCCGGAAGAGGTGCCGGAGGGCGCGGTATCTTTTGTGCGGGCGCACGGAGTAACGCCGGAGATATTTGAATTGCTGCGCGAAAGAAGCGCGAAAATGGTCGACGGGACATGTCCTTTTGTAAAAACGGCTCAGGAAAGAGCACAAACCCTTTCCCAAGATGGCTATATCGTGATAATATTAGGAGACGCCTCCCATCCGGAGGTCAAGGGTATTATGGGCTATGTTTCCGGAGAGGTCCGCGTGCTGGCATCGGCGGGAGAGATCCCTCGCGAATTGTACGGCAGGCGCTGCGGCATATTGAGCCAGACCACGCAGCGCGTGGAGACATTTGCGGCGCTGGTGGGCGGATTTGCCTCTGTATCTCCTGAAATAAAGGTATATAATACGATATGCCGCGCGACTCTCGCGCGCCAACAGTCCGTCTGCCGGCTCGCGGAAGAGGCGGATGGCATCATAGTGCTGGGCGGCAGAAACAGCGCTAATACGCGAAAGCTCGCAGAGATCGCCTCCGGTTCAGGAGTGCCGACCTTGTGGATAGAACACGCGGGAGAACTGGAAGGGGGTTGGTTGGAAAATAAGGATACGATTGGAATAGCCGCGGGAGGCAGCACCCCCGACTGGCTGATAAAAGAACTGATCCAAAAATTAAAGATGATGTAAGCAGGAGGATGTTGGGAATGGTTGACGAGCTTCGTACAGAAGACGTAATGGAAACACAGGAAAAAGAAGAAACAATGGAAGAAATGATGCAGCAGTACGATGTGATGGGCGACTTCCACCGCGGCAAGGTCGTGGAGGGAACCGTCGTCGATTCACGTGAGGACGGCTGGCTCGTAGATGTAGGCTACAAATGCGAAGGCTTTCTTCCGCGCAAAGAATGGACTCACAGAGTTCTCGTAGAAGAGACTCCCGAGCCCGAGAACGGCGCCAAGGTCAGAGTGCAGATCACGAATATCGGACAGGGCGAAGACGCCCAGCTCGGTCTCTCACGCTGGCGCTGCGAATTTGACGAGCGTTGGAACAGGCTCGAAGCAGAGGCGGAGAACAACGAGACGATAACGGTAAAGGGAATCCGCAAGGTGAAGGGCGGCCTCATCGTAAGCTGCTGCGGCATCGAAGGATTCATCCCCATCTCTCATCTCACGCAGGAAGGGCATGGAGTGAACCCCGGAAAGCTCCTTGACCAGGAGTTCCCCGTGAAGCTCATCGAAAAGGACCGCAGAAAGCGCCGCCTCGTATTCTCACGCCGCAGCCTCATCGAAGAGGAACTCACAGGCATCCGCCAGGCCTTCTATGATCAGGTACATGAAGGCGACGTCCTTGAGGGCGATGTCAGCAGCATCACTTCCTTCGGTGTTTTCGTCAACCTTGGTGCGATGGAAGGACTTGTCCACATCAGCGAACTTTCATGGCAGCGCAACGCGAAGGCCAAAGAGATAGTCGCCAAGGGTGATCATGTCAAGGTAAAGGTCATCGGCATCGACAAGGAGAACAACAGGATCTCCCTCTCGATCCGCCAGACGCTTGACGATCCCTGGACGACGGCGGCCGAGCGCTGGACGCCCGGAAAAGTCACCGAGGGCACCGTCACCAACCTGACAGAATTCGGCGCATTCGTAGAAATAGAGCCCGGCGTAGAAGGACTTATCCATATCGGAGACCTCAGCTGGACGCGCATCAAGCACCCGAAAGAAGTCCTCAAAAAGGGACAGAAGGTCGAAGTTTCGATCATCGAGACCGATACGGAACGCAAGCGCATCAGCCTCGGCTACAAGCAGCTCAACGACCCCTGGAAGGATGCCGCCGAGAAGTACCAGAAGGATGCCGAAGTCCCCGTAAAGGTCGTCCGCATCGCTGACTTCGGAGCCTTCGTCGAACTTGAAGAGGGCATCGAAGGGCTCATCCACATCTCCCAGCTCTCGACACAGAGAGTGGAGAATCCCAAAGAAGTGCTTTCAGAGGGACAGGAAGTTACCGCCCGCGTTCTCGAAGTGAACCCCGTCGAGCGCCGTATCCGCCTCAGCCTGCGTCCCGCGAACGAAGAGCCCGTAAGACGCGCGCCGCGTGATGAATCTCACGATCAGCCCGCCTCCGGCGGAGCTCCTTCAAAGCGCGGCGAAGACCGTCCGCGCCGCCGCCGCCCCGAGGGCGGAGACCGGAGAAGGCAGGAAAGCTCCAACAGCCAGCTCCCGCAGGAAGAGATGAACTTCTCGATCGGAGACCTTCTCAAGCAGCGCGAGAAGGAAGAGGCCGAATAGGCTAAAGCCGGATCAAAATATACGGAGGCCCCGTTCATCTTGAGCGGGGCCTCTTTTTACGTTACAATAGGGCAAATATGAAGATACATGACAGGAGGTCAATTATGGCCCTTAGAGCTATATGCGTTTATCCCGATCCGGTGCTTCGCGAAGAGACGGAGCGGGTGGAAGATTTTGACGGGGAGCTGAAGTCTCTCATCGACGACATGTTCGAGACTATGTACGCCAGCGACGGGATAGGCCTTGCCGCGCCGCAGGTCGGGGTCACGAAAAAGCTCGTCGTCATAGATTATCATGGAGAAAAGTTTGTCCTTGTGAATCCCGAAGTTATCGAAGCGGAGGGCTCAGTGACGAACGAGGAGGGCTGCCTCAGCTTTCCCGGCATCTACGAGAAGGTCACGTCGCCGGAGAAACTTACGGTCGTCTATCAGGACGAAACCGGCGCTCCGCGGCGGCTCTCGCTCGACGGATTCACCGCCTGCGTCTTCTCCCATGAGATAGACCATCTGAACGGGCGTCTGCTTATCGACCGAGTTTCCCCGCTCAAACGCCAGTTCCTCAAGAAAAAAATCGCCAAACGGGCGGCGGAAAAATAATGGGCCGCCTTACAGTCGGGTTCATGGGCTCCGGGCGCTTTGCCTCCCGGTGTCTTGAAATAATATCCGAGCGTGTGCGCCCCGCGTGGGTGTTGACAAACGCGCCGAAAACCGCCGGACGCGGGCTCAAGTTCCAGAATACACCCGTATGGGAGCTTGCCGGGACGCTCGGGCTGCCCGTCCATACCACGGAAAAACTCGCTGCCGACCGTGAACGGCTCGCCTGGCTGGGGGACAACACCCCCGATGTGATGCTGGTGATAGATTTCGGCCATATCATAAAGGAGCCGGTGCTTTCGATGGCTCCTCTGGGGTGTCTGAACATCCATCCTTCCAGGCTGCCGGAATACAGAGGATCGGCCCCCATACAGCGGGCGCTGATGGATGGCAGGACGAAGACCGCGGTCTCCATATTCCGACTTGACGCGGGCATGGATTCCGGGCCGATACTCGCGCAGCCCGAGCTGGAGATATTGCCGGAAGACAATACCGCGACGCTGATGGAGAAGGCCGCCCTGCTCGGCGCGGGGACATTGCTTCATTACCTTTGCGAAGCCGCGCCGGAAGACTGGCATTTTACTCCGCAAAAAGAGGAAAATGCGACCGCGGCGCCCAAGATAGACAAATCTGAGGGAAAGATCGACTGGCGCGCCGACGGCGCCCGGGAGATCGTCAACAAGATCAGAGGGATCGGAAGCTCGCCCGGAGTATACTGCGCGGTACGGGGAAAACGCCTGCGCGTGCTTGCCGCGGAACCGCTGCCCTCTGTCGCCCGCGAAGCCGGCCGATGTGAGATCGTCGAGGGAATGCCAGTCATCGCCTGCCGCGAGGGGGCGCTGAAGCTCGTAGAGGTACAGCCGGAGGGTAAAAAGCCGCAGCGCGCGGCGGACTGGGCGCGCGGAGCCCGTATTGAAAAGGGCGAAGAGATTGGATAAGAGGTGCTTGTCTTGAGCGATTCTAAAAATCAATTGCGCAACATCGTGCGTTCCGAATGCAAGTATAAAGGACGCATCGTCGATCTTCGGGTGGACACCGTTAAGTTTCCCTCGGGCTCGGAGAAGGTTCGCGAGGTGGTGCTGCACAAATCCGCCGTGGCGGTCCTTCCCGTCAACGAGCGCGGGGAAATAGTCCTTGTCCGGCAGTACAGGCACGCGATAGACGAGGATATATACGAGATCCCCGCCGGGCTCGTCGAAGCCGGCGAGGACCCGCGCGAGACCGCGATACGCGAGCTTCAGGAAGAGGTCGGTTTCAGGCCGGGGCATATCGAGGAGATCGCGGAATTTTACAGTTCCCCCGGTTTTTGCACAGAGAAGATATTTGTCTACTACGCGACGGATCTTATATCATCAAAACTTCCCGCGGACGACGACGAGTACATAAAGGTATTTCCCTTCGCCCCAGAAGAGCTGGGAAAGATGATCGCCGAAAAGAAGATAAACGACGGCAAGACGCTGATGGCCTACTATTGGTATGCGGCCAGAGGAAGGCGGAAATGATCCGCCCCGTCGGAGGCGAGCTTGGAAAGACGATAGAACGTTTCACCGACTACCTCCGGCTCGAGCGCGGATGCGGAGAAAACACACAGCGCGCCTACAACTCGGACATGCAGATATGGCTCGCGCACTGCGAGGCGAACGGGCACGACCCGCTTGATATGCAGGCCGACGCCATCTCACGCTTCCTGCTGGCACAGCAGGGAGAGGGGCGCAAAAAATCATCGGTCCAGCGTCTGGGAGCGATGCTCCGCTCTTTCGCGCGCTTTTTGCAGTATGACGGAGTGACCGACAATCTGCCGCGCCTCGCGCCGCTGCCGGCGAGGACGAAGACGCTGCCGCAGGTGATGACCGAGGGAGAGGTGCAGCGGATAATCAACGCCTGCGAGGACGGCACGCCGATCGGCAAGCGCGACCGGGCCTTTATCGAGCTTGCCTACGGAGCCGGCATGAGGGCCTCGGAGCTTTGCAGCGTACGGCTGCGCGACCTTGACGCCGCCAACGGGATAGTGTACGTCCGCGGCAAGGGCGGCAAAGAGCGGACGATACCCTACATAGGTGCCGTCCGCCGCCACATAGGTGAATATATCGCTGAATATCGTCCCAAACTCGATAAACATGGGACAGAGTGGCTCTTCCTCTCGCGGAACGGAAAACAGCTGCATCGGGAGACGCTGTGGGTCATCATGCGCAAGCGCGGCCTGATGGCTGACATTCCCGTCGCCCGCCTTCATCCGCACGTGCTGCGCCATACCTTCGCTACGCACCTGCTGCGCAACGGTATGGATCAAAGGACGCTGCAGGAGATACTGGGACACAGCTCTATCATGACGACGGAAAAATACACGCATATGGACATGGAGCTGCGGGATTACTACGATCGTTTTCACCCCCGGGCCTGAGCGCCCCGGATCAGATGCGCAGTTGAAACATTAGAGGCTTGAAATATATTCACCCGCGATGAGGAGGAGATATAGATGTATCACTGGGACAAGGTGGATGAGGCGCTCCGATATATTGAAAAGAGAAGCGCGCTGAGGCCGAAGGCGGCTATCGTGCTGGGATCGGGACTTGGGCGCGTCGCCGAACAGCTGGAACGTCCTGAGATCATTCCCTACGAGGAGATACCGTACTGGCCGCGCTCCACAGCTCCCGGACACGAGGGGAAGCTTCTGCTCGGCAGTCTGCGCGGGACGCCGGTCGCGGCGATGCAGGGACGCGCCCACTATTACGAGGGGTACACGATGCCGGAGGTCACCTTTCCCGTGCGCGTCCTTGGCCAGCTTGGAATAGAGGCCCTTGTCGTGACGAACGCCTCCGGCGCGGTGAACACCGATATCAGGCCGGGCTCCATCGTCGCCATCGAGGATCATATCAACTTCATGGGTACGAATCCGCTCATAGGCGTGAACAACGACGACTGGGGAGTGCGCTTTCCTGACATGACGGAGGCCTATGACCGGGAATTTCTGCGCGTTCTGGAACAGGCCGCCTCTAAAGAGGGGATTGAGCTGCGCCGCGGGGTATATATCGCCTTCAGCGGCCCCTCCTTTGAAACACCCGCCGAGGTGCGCATGGCGCGGATGCTGGGCGCCGACATCGTCGGCATGTCCACCGTGCCGGAGGTGATCGCCGCGAACCACATGGGGATCCGCGTGCTGGGCGTCTCCTGCGCGGCGAATTACGGCGCCGGCATCACCTCTGAAAAGCTGACCCATCAGGAGGTGCTTGAGACGATGTCCAAAGCCGGCGAGACGGTGGCGCGTCTGATCGAGGCCTTCATAGAGGAGGTTCGCCTCTGATGTTCAACATGATAGAGTTCATAGAGAAAAAACGCGATAAAGGGCGGCACGGCAGGGAAGAGTTCAGCGAACTCATCGCCAGGCTCATGGCGGGCGAAGCTCCCGACTATCAGCTCTCCGCCTGGCTGATGGCGGCCTACCTCAACGGGCTGGATGAAAACGAGACCATGTATTTCACCGAGTCTCTCGCGAAGTCTGGTGAGACCTATTCCTTCCCCTCCGACCTTCATATAGTGGACAAACACAGCACCGGAGGCGTCGGAGACAAGACGACACTGGTGCTCCTGCCGCTCGCCGCGGCTTGCGGCGCCGTAGTCTCCAAGCTCTCGGGGCCGGGGCTCGGCTTCACCGGCGGCACCGTCGATAAGCTTGAATCTATTCCGGGCATGAGGATGCACCTTGAGCCGGAAGAATTTCTCGAACAGGTGAGCCGCATCGGCTGCGCCATCTCGGGCCACTCAAAACAGCTGGCTCCCGCGGAGGGCAGATTCTACAAGCTGCGCGACGTGACCGGTACCGTCCCCTCGACGGAGCTTATCACCGCGAGCATCGTCAGCAAGAAACTCGCGGGCGGGGCTTTTGGTTATGTGTTCGACGTAAAATGCGGCAGCGGCGCTTTCATGAAAAACAGGGAAGAGGCGGCCTTCCTGGCCGAAAACCTCGTTAAGGTCTCAAAAAAACTCGGCAAAGGAGCCGTCGCCGCGATAACCGACATGGAACAGCCGCTCGGCGAATGGGTGGGAAACGCCGCGGAGGTGTTTGAGGCCGTGGAGGTGTTGAGCGGCCGCGGTCCCGCCGACACAAGGAGGCTGTGCGTGGCGCTCTGCGGCCTGATGCTCGCCGTCGCCTCTCTCGCGAAGGACATGTCCGAGGGAGCGAGGCTTGCCGAACGCGCCCTTGACGACGGTTCCGCACTGCGAAAATTTGCCGAAATAATCGCGGCGCAGGGCGGCGACGCCGAAGTGGTCAGCCGCCCGCTGGAAGTGCTGCCGCGCGCTGGGAAGAGCTTTTTGATAAAGAGCTCCAGGCGGGGCGTCCTCTCGAAACTTGACGCGCTCTCCGTCGGCGAGGCGCTCCGCGCGCTGGGCGGCGGCCGTATGAAGCTCGACGACGAAATAGACCGTTCCGTCGCCGTCCGCCTGAGAAAAAAGACCGGCGACGCCGTATCAGTCGGCGATACGGTTATAGAGGTACTCTACAATGACGACGCCAGGCTTGCCGAGGCGATGAAATATCTCACGGATTGCTGGGCCGTATCCGAAAACGCCGAAAGGCGCGAACTGATACTGGATTACGTATTCTAACGCGCCGCCTATCGTATGCGCCGGCCGGATGTGCGAAAATCCTTTGACCTACCTTCTCTTTTTCATCGCAAGGGCCTCGCTCGTCACTGCCATGCCGCCCAGCGAGGTGCAGCGGAGCTCACAGGGCAGCATTCGTCCGCTGGCGCATACGGCCTCTACCGTGCAGTCTATGCCCACGGGATTATGATATCCGCCTAAAACGAGATCGGCGCATACAAAGGCCTGAGAGGCGAAAGAGGCGTTTCTGGTGTGGCATGGGATCTCAACGGTCGCCTGCACAAGGTCGCAGACGAGACCCATCGCGTTCTGGAACATCACCGCCGCCGCGTCGCAGCATTGCGCCGCCGAGCCTCCCGCCATTTCAACGACCGCCGCCGCGCCCATCGCTCCCGCCGCGCCGATCTCCACCTGACAGCCGCAGACCTCGGCGGCGAAGGTGCCGTGTTCTCCGAGCACCCAACCAGCCGCGCCCGCGGCCCACATCGCGCGCACCACGTCGGCGCGCGGGATTTTAAGATCATCGAGCATCGTGACGACGACGCCAGGCAAAACTCCCGCGGAACCTCCCGTGGGAGCGGCGCAGACGATGCCTTGACCGCTGTTCACCTGCATCGCCGCCATCGCGCGCGCCGCGGCCCGCGTGTGGATGCCGCCGAGCGCCAGTTTTCCTGCGGCCTCCGCGGCCATTATCTCCTTCGCGGTCGGAGCGAGCAGCGACATTCGCGGCGAACCGTCCGACAGTCCCAGCGCTACGGCTCGTTCCATCACCGACAGACGCCGTTCCATCTCCCGGTCAAGCTCATCTTTGGGCATATCAAGCAGCGCGGATTCGTACTCGAGCGCGGTCTCCCCTAAAGAAATGCCGCGCTCGCGCGCGTATTCGATCATTTCGCGTCCGTCCTTATAAAGCGCCCGCCCCCGTATAGGGTAGAAGACCGGCTCCGCCGCTCTGAGAGAGCTTACTCCCGGCGCCGCGCGCAGCTTATCGACAGTCTCGGGCGGTATCTCGTAGGGGGAGGTCAGCAGAAAGCCGTTTTCGTGCCGTGTTACAGTTCCATATCCGTCAAAAGAGCCGGAGTCCGGCGGCAGCTCGGATTCAACGAATAGATAATAGGCGTCGCCGGAGATATCCACCTGGCAGCCGTTCAGCGCGTGGAGAGTGAAAGCCCCTCCGCCCGTGGAATCGGCGACGGCGGTGAGAATGCCGCCGCCCTCAGTCTCGGCCTCTATCATTATACTGTTGGGGTGTCGCGCGCCCTTGAAATTATCTATCGCAAATTCTATCTCGATGCCGAAGGCGGGAAATAGGGAGAGCGCCTCCCTGAAGCGCCCGTCGGTCAGCGGCAGTCCGAGGATGCCCATGACGAGAGCCAGATCCGCCCCCTGGTCACGATAACATTCGGCGATCGAACTTCCCGGCGCGAACGTAAAGACCGTCCTTTTGGGCAAAGCCCCGGCAAATCCGCGAAAAAGCTTAGCGATATGATACGGCCCCGCGGTATGAGAGCTTGAAGAGCCGGGCATTACCGGCCCGATCACATTATTGAGAATGCTGACCGCCATTTCGTACCCCTCCGGAAAATCAATTTTAAAAAGTATAACATCTGTAAAAACCGGCCGCCATATATCTTTTGTGCAAAAGATGATTGCGGTGAGGCCGACTTTCTGATAGACTTTACCGCGTCATTTCGGAGGTGCGTTTCAGCTGGTGCTGGGCCCGGACTTCAAATCCGGTGGAGGTGGGTAACGCCCGTCTCGGTAGGTTCGATTCCTACACGCCTCCGCCAAAACTTAAAATCAGTGCTTCTGCATAATTACCGTTGCTGGTGATAGCAACGGTTTTTTCTTATACACTCTCCAGCACGCGAAATACCTGTCTAAGCGCAGCCGGTCTTTTCGTTAGCCGTCCGTCTTGCTCCAGAGCATCTCATTGTCGATAAATTCTATATTCAGCCTGCCGCCGTCGTGCAGCCACGAGAGGTATGACCTTATCGTACTGCCGACGAGCACATATTGATTGTGGTCCATCGTCAGGCCGTAACGGGCGAAGACCTCTTTGAGTATCCGCTCGAACGTTTTGGGCGCGGCGCATATTTCGCAGAGGAGCGCCGCGATCTCGTGTACCTTAGCGCGGTTGACCTCTATCAGCTCCCTGATGTCCGTCAGGGGCTCGTTGTGCGCGGGGATGAATATTTTTGCTTCAAGCCCCTCCAGCATGTCGAGCGTTTCAAGGAATTTAGCCACGTCGTAGATAAAAACGATGTGGTATTTCGCGATGATCTCGGCGCTGAAGAGCGAGTCGGCGAGGAAACAGGCGCCGTCGTCGGTCTTTATCCCGATCATATCGAAGTAGTGGCCGGGGAGTTTTATTATCTCCAGCCCCCCGGGCAGCGCGTCTTCAATGTTTACAGTGCTTTCCGTCGGTTTCGCCAGCAGGAATTTATTGCGCAGCTCCGCGTATGGGTATCCTCCATAGAGGAAAGAACTCTCCTGCTCCGGGTGCCTCGCGAAGGTGTTTTCTATATCGGTGGAGAGGACGCGGCAGCCCGTCCGGCTTTGGATGAACTGGTTGCCGCCGGTGTGGTCGGCGTTCGAGTGGGTGTTGATGATGCAGGAGACCCGCCACCCCTCTTCCGTGACTTTTTTGAGTATTTTGCGCCCCGCCTCTTTATCGTTGCCGGAATCGATGAGACAGATATCACCGCCGCCGAGAGAGTAGACGCCTACATTCGCGGGATTTTTTATATACCAGCTCTTTTCGCCGGCCTGAATAAGTTCGTACATCCGCTGCGCCTCCGATTAACGTAAAATTAGGAATAGTCTCTGATAATTTTATCATGAATTATGTTATGATTATCTATTGTAAAGGCGGTGGGTGTGATGTTTATTACCTTCGAGGGCATTGACGGATGCGGGAAATCGACGCAGGCGAGGCTGCTCTTCGAGCTTTTGAATAAAGGGGGCGGAGCCGTCCTTACCCGCGAGCCCGGCGGTTGGGAGGGCGGGGGCCTGTTGCGCGGCATGGTGCTTGACGGCGGTCTGCGCCACCCTTGGAGTGAGCTCTTTCTTTTCATGCTTGACAGAACTGAGCACGCCGCGCGGGTGATAGCGCCAGCTCTTGCCGAAGGCCGTCATGTCATATGCGAACGTTACCATGATTCCACTCTCGCCTATCAGGTATGGGGCAGGGGAATGCCCTTTGAGCCGCTGCGGGATATGGCCGCGCTTGCGGCGCTGCCCGTGCCGGACATTACGCTCTTTTTTAAAATTTCACCAGAGACTGCGCTCGCTCGCGTCGGCAAACGGGGAAAACCCGATTCCTTTGAGCGCGAAGGTCTTGCCTTTATGCGGAAGATCGACGAGGGATACGGCGAGCTGGCAAAGTTGGAGCCGCGCCGTTGGGCCGTGATCGAGTGCGGCGGGAAAGATCCGGCTGAGGTTTTTGAACTGGTGAAGTCTGTGTTGGCCGAAAGGGGAGTTTCCCTGTGAACCAGGAGACGGTTGCCCTTATAGAGTCCTCGCAGGGCTGGCGTGAGCTGGCGAACGCCGCGGCATCAGGAAGGACGCCGCAGTCGGTTGGGGTGGTCATCCCCCATATTATGCAGGAGACCTTTTCCGAAATGTACGGACGGCTCGTGCTGGGTGATGACGACCTTTGGAAGGACGGAGAGCATCCTGATATGATAAACGCGGGAACTGTCTCGTCGGCGCCGTCGATCGACGAGTGCCGCCGGCTTCAGGGGGAGCTCGCGCTTCATCCTCTCTCTTCCCGGCGCCGTCTCGCCGTCGTCTGGCTGGCGGACAAACTATCCGTCGAGGCTTCCAACAGCCTGCTGAAGATCACCGAAGAACCTCCGGAGCATGGCAACATACTGTTTATGTCGGAGGAAGACAATCTCATCCCGACGATCAAGAGCCGCATTTGGTCGATACATATAGATCTGCCCGAGGAAATATTGAAGGCCCATCCGATGCCCGCAAGCATCAGGGAGTGGGCGAAGTGGATGGATGTGGGCAGGAAACCGAGCCCCGAGATTCTCTATCTGGAGATGCAGGGCTGGGTACGCGATCTTACGGAAAAGAACGACTATATAAAAGCATCCGAGCTGGATTCACTGATACGCCTCATGGAGCAGAGAAGGCTCTCCGTGCCGGTGATAGAGGATTTAGTTTTTGCTCTATTCAAGGAGGAAGTTCCCAATGAACAAATACTTGGCAATTTATGGTAAGCCCCGTTATCTTGGGCTTGTCGAGTATGACGGAGATATAAAGAAGGGCGCCGCGCTCATCGTGGAATCGGTGCGCGGTGAAGAGCTCGCGGTGGCGGTGGGTGAGATAAACGCCGAACAGGAGGCGGCCTACCGCCTGCTGCGCAACGCCTCGGAACACGGCGACGGGATGGCCAAAAATTCCGAACCGGTGGTGACGGACCTTACTTTTATGGCCTTTGCCGCGAAGGAAGATACTGAAACCGCCGAAGGCTACCGCGAAGAGGAAAACAGGATACTGAAAGAGGCGAAGGAACTTCTGAAGCCTCACAACCTCGAAATGAAGCTCATAGACGTTGAGTTCCTGCGCGCGAAGCGCAAGCTCTTTTTCTATTTTTCCTCGGAGCAGCGCGTCGATTTCCGCGCCTATGTGCGTGACCTTGCGCGCGAATTCAAAACCCGCATCGAACTGCGGCAGGTAGGCGTTCGCGACGAGGCGAAAATCATCAGAGGCGTCGGTCCCTGCGGGCAGCCCTGTTGCTGCAGCTACTGGCTCAACCAGTTCGCCCCCATCTGCATAAAGATGGTGAAGGAGCAGAACCTGGCGCTGAACCCGGCCAAAATATCAGGTATATGCGGCAGGCTCATGTGCTGCATGTGTTACGAGCACGAAGCCTACCACGAGGCATGGGAGGGTTTTCCCAACCCGGGCTCGAAAATAAAGACGCCGAACGGCAACGTCATCATCGCCGGTATCGACCTGCCCAGCAAGAGCCTGCGCTGCTTCATCGCCGGCAAGGGCGAGGTTAAAGTCCCGAGGGACAAATTTGAAGAGTTCAAAGAGACCGTTTCGTCCGGCGGCGAATGGGTGGTGCCGGAGGAGGAGATCGCGGAGCCGGTCCTGAAAATACAGGATTTCTTCCCGAAATGCATGCAGTGCGGCAGCCACCACGAAAAAGCCGCAGCCGAGCCGAAGCGTGAGGAAAACGCCGCCAAACGCCGCCCCGACGGAGGGGAGGCAAATCCTGAGCAAAAACCGCGCGGAAATAAAAAGAAAAAGAAGCGCCGCGTGAAGCACGAGCCGCAGACTATTCGCGACGAGCATGAAGATCCGCGTGAGGACGTCGTTCAGAAGGTGAAGCACGCCGCCGAGGCGAGGCCGCCAAAAGAGGATAAGGCGGCGCAGGACGGCGGAGAGCGGCCGAAACGTCATTTTCAGCGCCGCAGGAGGCCCGGGGCCAAAAAAGGCTCCGATAACGCGGCGCCCGCTAAATCGGAGGTGTAGGAATGGGAATATTCAAAAACTTTGCCGAGAAGCTGAAAAATACGGGGAACAGATGGACCCAGGGCGTATCAAACCTCTTTTCAGACGACCCGGTTACCGATGATTTTTGGGATGAACTGGAGGAGAGCCTGATCCTCGGCGACGTCGGCATCGATACGACGGAGGCGCTTATAAACGACCTTAAGCAGGTGATGGTGGATCGCCGGATAACCAATAAACAGGAGCTGAAATCAGCCTTTGCCGAGCTGCTGATCTCCCGTCTGGAGGCCGTTCCTGGAATGGGAAAGCCTCTCGACCTTTTGCAGAAGCCCGCCGTCGTCATAATGATCGGCGTCAACGGCAGCGGCAAGACGACCACCTCGGGCAAGCTTGCCTCTCAGCTCAAAGCTGACGGCAGGCGTGTGATAATGGCCGCCGCCGACACCTTCCGCGCCGCCGCGATAGAGCAGCTCAAAGCCTGGGGCGAGCGCGCTGGCGTGCGTGTGGTCGCTCAGGCGCAGGACAGCGACCCCGCGGCCGTCGTGTTTGATTCGATAATGGCCGCCAAGGCCGCGGGCGACGATGTTATCATCGCCGACACCGCGGGACGTCTTCACACGAAGTCAAACCTCATGGAGGAGCTCTCTAAGGTGACGCGCGTCATCAAGCGCGAAATACCGGAGGGCCCCGCCGAAGTTCTTATCGTGCTCGACGCCGTGACGGGGCAGAACGGTTTCATGCAGGCCGAGACCTTCAGCAAAGCGATGCCTATCACGGGCGTGGTGCTTACGAAGTTTGACAATACGTCAAAAGGGGGCATCGTCATCGCGATCGCCGATAAACTTAAAATGCCGATACGTTACGTGGGGCTTGGCGAGGGGATAGACGACCTTCAGCTCTTTGACCCGCGCACCTTTGTGGAGACGCTGCTCGATGCCGGAGAGCGTGAGTAACGGACGGCACCCGCGCGACCCGCTCGTAAAAAAGATTCTCGCCCTCCTTGTACCCAGGGGCGAGACCGCGGTCTATGAAGATACCTGCGGCCTGCTGGAAAATATCTGGGGCAGGCCGGAACGCGTGAGCGAAAGAATACCGTTCGTCTGGACCAACTATTACGAGGAGATCGCGCCTAAACTGGACAGAATATTCTTCTCCTACCCGGGACTTTACCCGACCTCGGCGCTGCCGGACTGGAAGATCGCGAGCTGCCGCATCGAGAGAGAGACGGGCGCAAGCCGCCGCGTCAACCTTGACCCGGGGACGATAGACGGAGCCAGATTATTGCTGGCCTCGACAAAGGGACAGGCGCACCGCGTCTACTTGCGCGACGGCATCTTCTGCGAGGTGACGCTCTGCCGCCGCAAGGGCCGCTGGGAAAACTTCTTCTATACCTTCCCCGACTTCAAGAGCGGCGCCTATGATAAATGGCTGGAACTTGTGCGCGAGGACTGGAAGAGAGAGGTTCGCTGTGCGCCGGCGGCTGTCCGCGGCGGCGAAGATTAAGATTTCTACTGAGTTTAAACCGGCTGACACGCTTGCCGCGAAATTTTCATAAAAGTTATCCATACAATTTATAATGGGAGGCAATCTCTATGATATCGCGCTACGAAACACAAGAGATAAAAAAAATATGGACCGACGAAAACCGCTTCGGCCGCTGGCTCGACGTCGAGCTGGCGGCGACGCGGGCCTGGAACGAGGCTGGAGTAGTCCCGGACGAGGACTTCAGGAATATCAAAGAAAAAGCCGGTTTCAACGTCGCGCGCATCCGCGAGATCGAAGAGGTGACGCAGCACGACGTCATCGCCTTCGTATCGAGCGTCGCCGAGACGATCGGCGAATCGGGGCGCTTCGTTCACCTTGGACTGACGAGCAGCGACGTCATCGACACCGCCTCCTCGCTCCTGCTCGGCGAGAGCATGGACGTCGTCATCGGAGAGCTTAAAAAACTTCACGGGATACTCGGTGAAAAAGCCGTCGAATATAAGCTGACGCCCTGTCCCGGGCGCACCCACGGCATCCACGCCGAGCCGACCACCTTCGGCCTCAAGCTGCTCAACCATTACGCCGAACTGGGGCGCGACATCGAGCGCCTGACAGAAACAAAAAAAGAGATGATGGTGGGGAAGCTATCAGGAGCCGTCGGCACATACGCGAACTGCCCTCCCTCGATAGAGGCTCGCGTCTGCGAGCTGCTCGGCCTCGGCATAGACCCCGTCTCGACGCAGGTCATCCAGAGAGACAGACACGCGCGCATCATAACCGACCTCGCCATCTTTGGCGGCACGCTTGAGCGGCTCGCGCTCGAGGTGCGCCATCTCCAGCGCACTGAGGTGCTGGAGGCCCTTGAACCCTTCAAAAAGGGTCAGAAAGGCTCTTCCGCGATGCCGCACAAGAAAAACCCGATCCTCTGCGAGCGGGTCTGCGGTATGTCGCGCCTGCTGCGCGGCTTCGCCGTGCCGGCGCTTGAGGACATCGCCCTCTGGCACGAGCGCGACATCAGCCACTCCTCCGTGGAGCGCGTCATGTGGCCCGACGCCTTCCACCTTGCCCACTACATGACGAAAATAATGATCAAAGTGATGAGCGGTCTTGTCGTTAACGCCGACAAGATGATGGAGGATATCGACATCACCAAGGGACTCCTCTTCTCGGGACGCGTGCTCATAACCCTGGTTGAAAAAGAGGGCGTCAGCCGCGAGGACGCCTACGCGATCGCGCAGAGCAACGCCATGCGCTGCTGGAATGAAAAGGTCCCATTGCTCGAACTTCTTAAATCAGACCCGAGAATCACGAAAATGACACATTCCGAGCTGGAATCTTTGTTTGATTTGGGGTATTATCTAAAGCACATAGACGAGGTCTTCAGCCGCTTTCCAGAGCTTGCCGCGGCTGTGCCCTCAAAATAACAATACGGAGGGGTTTTATTATGTCTGCACCAGACAGAAATCTAGCGCTTGAGATGGTAAGGGCGACAGAAGCCGCCGCTATGGCCGCAGGCCGCTGGATGGGACGCGGGGATAAGAACGGCGTTGACGGAGCTGCGGTCAACGCGATGCGGTTTATTCTCAATACCGTCAATATGGACGGAGTAGTTGTTATTGGTGAAGGCGAGAAAGACGAAGCGCCGATGCTTTTCAACGGCGAAAAGCTGGGCTGCGGAACAGAACCTCAGGTTGATATAGCGGTAGACCCGATCGACGGCACGCGCCTCACCGCCCTCGGACTTCCGAACGCCGTCAGCGTCGTGGCCTTCGCGGAGAGGAATACGCTCTTCGATCCGCAGCATATCTTCTATATGAACAAGATCGCCACAGGCCCCTACGCGGCACACGCGATCAACATCGACGCCACGCCGACCGACAACATCAGAGCCGTCGCGCGCGCGCTGAGAAAATCGGTGGAAGACGTCACGGTCGTCGTCCTTGACAGGCCGCGCCACGAGGAACTTATCAAAGAGATACGTTCGCTCCACGCGCGTATCCGCCTCATCCCAGACGGCGACGTCGCTGGCGCCCTCTCGACCTGCAAGCCCAATGCCGGCATCGACCTCCTCATGGGAGTCGGCGGTTCGCCGGAGGCGGTCATCACCGCCTGCGCCTTCAAATGCGTCGGCGGCAACATGCAGTGCAAACTTTGGCCGCGCAACGACGAAGAGCGCGAGAAGTGCAAAGAAAAGGGTATGGACGTCAATAAAGTCCTCCATCTCAACGACCTCGTAAGCTGCGAAAACGTCTTCTTCGCGGCGACGGGCGTCACAGACGGAGACTGGCTCAAAGGCGTGCGCTACTCCGGCGAGGGCATCGAAACCTCCTCGCTCGTCATGCGCGCGAAAAGCGGCACGCTGCGCTACATCAACGCGGTGCACAACGTCCAGAAGCTAGACGAGATCAGCGGCATCAAATACGGCGCGGCCTCGTCGACCTGCTCGTTCCTGTAAGCGAAACAGCGGATTACACGTCATAACAACATGGAGCCTGAACGCGGTATAATGCGTTCAGGCTCCATAATTTTCTTATGGTGAACGAGATAGCCTGTCCCATGCATCTTCTATGCGGCATTATTCGTTGTCTTGTTATGGCTGGGAAGCATTGTCTACAACTAAAAATTCACTCCATCAGCTACTCCAACACCGCCAATGGCAGATCATGCGGCGTTAGACCGGGCGCTAAATAGCAGACGGACATATCGGCAAGTTTACCAATGTTGTCAGGAAACATGGCCGATAGAAAAACAGCGGCGCTGGCGCCTCGTCGTAATATTCTGTGAAGATGCCTCAATAACGATAAAAGATAAATTGCTGTCCAACCTGCCACCTGTTATGTTATAACGTAATTCGATATTAGGTCGTATTTACGACTAAGTTTCGGATGGTGAATGGTGAATGTATATTAAGAGAGATAGATACCTGAACCAATTAATAAGCAGGTTAATAAGCAGGCATGGAAACGGTCAGATAAAAATCATTACGGGTGTCAGGCGGTGTGGAAAGAGTTTTTTGCTTTCCAAAATTTTCTGTGACCACCTGAAATCCACTGGTGTACCGGACGACCATATTATTTCCATTGCGCTGGATGATGATATCAATGAGAAATATCGAGCAACAGAGGAGCTTTCTTCCTATGTGCGTTCACGAATTACGAATGCTTACGAAACCTTTTATGTGATGCTTGACGAGGTGCAGTACGTGATATCGCGGAACGAGATGAGGAACCCGTATGTTCCGATCAAGTTATATGGCTTCCTCAATGGTTTGCTTCGTTTGGGTAATGTCGATGTCTATGTGACGGGAAATAATTCAAAAATGCTCTCAAAGGATGTAATGACGGAATTCAGAGGCCGCGGGGATGTTGTGGAGATCTCCCCGCTGTCATTCAAAGAGTATTTCGGTTACGTGGGAGGAGACAGGTCGGATGTTTTTGAGGAATATGCTCTATACGGGGGGATGCCTTTGATATTAGGCAAGAAAAATGACGAGGAAAAATTCAAATACCTATCAAACCTGTTCGATGAGGTCTATTTCAAGGACATTGTCGAACGATATCAAATAGAATTGATCGACGTGCTCGGCGAGCTAACCGATGCCCTGTGTTCGTCTGTAGGGTCGCTGACGAATGCCAGTAAAATTGTGAATACGCTGAAAAGTGTAAAGGGCGTGAAGGTAAGTAGTGAAACTATCACAGCTTACCTGGAATATCTGACCGATTCGTTTTTATTCAAACGTTCAAGGAGATACGATGTCAAGGGCAAAAAATATTTTGAGTATCCGTCCAAATATTATTGCGTGGATATAGGTTTAAGGAACGTCAGACTCAACCTGCGCCAGCAGGAAGAAACGCATATTATGGAGAATATTGTATACAATGAGCTTCTCACAAGAGGTTTCTCTGTAGATGTTGGCGTTGTCAGAATCGAGGAAACGGATGAAGCCGGAAAGCGGCGTCAGAAGTCATATGAAATCGACTTTGTCGTAAATAAAGGGGCTAAGAAATATTACATTCAGTCTGCGCTTAATATATCCGACGACATGAAGGCGAGGCAGGAGCTTCGCCCACTTCTGACAGTAAATGATTTTTTCAAAAAATTTGTCATAACTAAAACATCGATGAAGCCATGGGTTGACGAGATAGGGATTATACACCTTGGGTTATACGATTTTCTGCTCAATGAAGACTATTTTGAGCTGTAAACAGGGACCTGATGCGTGAAGGCCTTTCCCTTTTCACCCACTTGCTTACTGTAAGTACACCTTTGGACAGAAACCGCGCGTTGCTTCCAGTCACGTACACATCAACATGGATCGCTTTTACAATTCCTATTGAATATTTTTGCGAGTACTCGCAGTTTTATAAAATAGAATTGTAACGGACGGATAGTAAACGAGAATCTGCGTAGTTGACAATTTCCCGGACGCCGAATCTGCGATCATTTGTCCAAATTTGTCTAAAGACAGAAAATCTAACTCTGACCCGCTTACCGTTCTTGCGGCGAAATATACAGCCATGACGGATATGTGTAAAACAGCAGGAGAATCTATTGAAAATAGGATATAATTTTTATGAGATTAATACACATTATGAGGAGGCGGGCGGCGTGGACCGTCTTGAGAAAAAAGCGGAATTTGTTTCATCCTGCATTGAAGCGTATAAAGTCAGACATGCGATGAAAGGCGCCGACGCCGCGAACATGTTTGAAAAAGAGGGCGTGCTGGACTATCTGATCGACGGCTATGACGTGCTCCATACACAGTCGCTTGAATATGTCATAGATGAAATAGAACTATATCTCAAAAAACGCGGAGCAGTAAGATGATACTCTGCCATGGCGGATTAATTCCAGTACCTGAACCCGATTTATCATTGAGCAGACAGCAGCTTGATTTTGGTGGTGGTTTTTATACCACTAGCAGTTTTGCGCAAGCGGCGAAATGGTCGAAAATAAAATGCAGACGTGACGGCGTTCCACGGGGATACATATCCTCCTATGAATTGGATGAAAGCATCTTTAAATCCAAGATCATGCAAATACGGAAATTCAGAGGCCCAAGCCGCGCCTGGTTGACTTTTATCATGCATAACAGAAAAGACGTCGGCTTCGCGCACCCTTACGACATCGTACAGGGCGCTGTGGCTAATGACAGAGTCTACACATCCTCAATGTGTTTGAAGGAGGATTTATAGACTTTGATACAGTGATACGCCGTCTGCGGACATATGCCCTGGCCGATCAGATCTCCTTTCATACTGTCAGGGCGGTGAAACAGCTGCGTTTTCTGGGAGAAAAGGAGGTCGTATCAGATGAAAAGGATTCCTAAAATAACACAGGAGAACGTCCATATATTTATCCCCTACAAAGTCGCGGCGATCGCAAGACGTTTGAACAAAGATAAAAATATGCCGCTGAACCGCGCCGTTGTAGAGTTTTATAATTCCGGCACATATGCGATGCTTGAAAAAGAAAGCACAAAGTATTGGTACGAAAGCCCGGCACAGCTATATGCAGATTTTGTCGCCGCGCATGGGGATATGTGACGATAATATACCTTGGTAAGCACCTAGAGTGGTATAATATAATTAGAATTAAAGCTTCATTGAATTACTGTAGTTCTGTTGAATATAGGGAACAACATGGCTATGTAGCATAAATCAGTCCAGAAGAATGCTCGCATCCCCTAACCATAATGACAAAATGATGATGCATTCTATCTATTGAAAGGACAACCCTATGGAAGAAAGAAAGGCTATTTGCAGGACATGCGAAAAAGAGTTTATCCTTTCCGTAGAGGAGCAAAAGAAATTTCAGAATTTAGGTTATGCTTTGCCCACACACTGTAAAAACTGTCGGATAAAACGAAAAAAAGATAAAAAATGCCAAGACATTAAGAACGAAAAAGTTATAGCAGATGAATACCGCAAAAAGGAAGATAAAAAGATATCTGACATTCTCTCAAATCCAAAAATTCCGATCATTTGTAGAAATAGCGTATATGGAACGCCAACTACACTATATATCATCGGTAACGGATTTGACATCATGCATGGCGTAAATTCTTCATATTATGCGTTTCGCGACTTTATAGGAAAGCATAATGTTTTAAAAGAACAACTTGAAACGTGGAATATAGATGAGGATTTATGGGCGAACTTCGAGGAAAGCCTTGCTCATATGAATGATTCCGCCATGTTGGATAACGCATTGGATATGAAGAATGTTTATGGCGTCCTGGATGAGAGTGATGATGATTTCTCGGCTGCTGATTTTTTTGCAGCTACAGAATTTGCTGTCCAGCCACTGATGGATATAGCTTATAATTTGCCGAGAAAATTTCGCAATTGGGTAAAGACGTTAAAACTCGAATCATTATATCTTATGGGTGAAAAGGCGATGCCTTTAAGAACAATCATAAATAATGACGCCATGTTTTTGAGCTTCAATTACACTGAATTTCTTGAAACATTATATGGGGTAAAGCGTGAGCGAATAAAGTATATACACGGTATGAGGAAGATACCGAATTTCGAATTGATTCTTGGTCATTCTAATGGTGCGGAAGACGATTATATCCAAGAATATGCTGAACCAAGATATCGAAATCAAACAGATCATGACTTTTATGAGGTTGTCTCTCAGAGAGTAGCCGAATATTACGATTCAACCGAAAAGAAATCAAGTGAAATAATTAAGCGCAATCAAGATTACTTTGATAGACTTCAAAGCGTCGAGCAAATAATTACTATTGGGCATTCACTATCAAAAGTTGATTATCCATATCTGCAAGAGATTGTAAGTAGGACAAATAATCCGTATTGGCATGTGTGTTGGTATTCGTCTGCGGACTATACGCGAATTATTGATTTCGCTCAGAAGTTCAAGGTGGGAAGAATTGACACATTCAGATAACTCAAAAGCGACACCACTCGGCATCCACGAGCAGGCTGAATCTGTCTTCGAAGCCGAGGCTGAGTCCCGTGTTGGTTGCCTGTTCAACGCGCCTGTCCATGCCAGAACGGAGTATGGACCTGTATGCCTTTGAGGCTTCTTGGGGAAGCAGAGAATGAGAACGCTTTTCCACAGGCGGCTTCTATGCGTTCTGCGGGATATTTGTCAGCCATCTTCAATAGTGCCGGACACGACTTGTAACCCTGCTGCTCTAATGCATATCTGCCAAGAAATGATTTGATGGCTGCCGCCGTGTTCGGCCCAGCTTATGAACCTCACGCCGTTCCATTTGACGTATTGCAGATGGTTGGGCGGGCATATGCGCTTCAAGCGTGGAGTACTGGTTCGGGCGGTCGTACAGTCGGGTATGTGAGGCGCGCCCGCCTTCAAAGAATACCTTGACGGTGCCTTTGGTGACGCGGACGTTAACTTTCCGCCTGATCTACTCGTATGGGACCGAATAATTCTGCCTGTCGCTGCTTATATGGTAGTTGTACTGAACTGTCGCGACCTTCCACGCCGTCAGTTCAAGCGGATACCCTGCACACCTCGCAGAACGCCATCCACAGCAAGTTCGGGGGCGTGCCGTCCCCCTGCATCTCTCGGTACACATGCTCGTAATCTGGCATCTTACCGCCTCATTGTTAAGGTGCCGTGCTGATTCCCAGTCAAGCCCCTTTTTCGCTGTGCGGTGTCAGGCGGTGTGGAAAGAGTTTTTTGCTTTTCAAAATTTTCTGTGACTACCTGAAATCCACTGGTGTACCGGACGACCATATTATTTCCATTGCGCTGGATAGGCAAAAAAATGGCGAGGAAAAATTCAAATACCTATCAAACCTGTTCGATGAGGTCTATTTCAAGGACATTGTCGAACGATATCAAATAGAATTGATCGACGTGCTCGGCGAGCTAACCGATGCCCTGTGTTCGTCTGTAGGGTCGCTGACGAATGCCAGTAAAATTGTGAATACGCTGAAAAGTGTAAAGGGCGTGAAGGTAAGTAGTGAAACTATCACAGCTTACCTGGAATATCTGACCGATTCGTTTTTATTCAAACGTTCAAGGAGATACGATGTCAAGGGCAAAAAATATTTTGAGTATCCGTCCAAATATTATTGCGTGGATATAGGTTTAAGGAACGTCAGACTCAACCTGCGCCAGCAGGAAGAAACGCATATTATGGAGAATATTGTATACAATGAGCTTCTCACAAGAGGTTTCTCTGTAGATGTTGGCGTTGTCAGAATCGAGGAAACGGATGAAGCCGGAAAGCGGCGTCAGAAGTCATATGAAATCGACTTTGTCGTAAATAAAGGGGCTAAGAAATATTACATTCAGTCTCACGTACGATGAGCTGATCCACATCCCGCATCGCCTGGTCCCGGGGCATGTCGTGAACCACGATCTCAAAGATGCCATTGAACATCCCGCTGGCGATGATGTGGCACAGGGACCGGCTCAGTTCCGGCACATCCCGCCCCAGATGCCGCAGCACTTCCATATAGCGGAGGGTGGATTCCACCTCCACCTCCACCATGTTGTGGACGAAGTGCTCATAGCTGGTACCCTCTGCGCGGGTGAGGAGCAGCTTCACCGGCTCCCGGTGCTGGCAGATGTAGTCCACCATCCAGTGGACGCAGTTGCTGGATTCCTCCCCCATGTGATCTGGCTGCTGCTCCTCAGGCAGTTCGGCAAAGGAGGTCTGGGCCTCCATGAACTTGCCCATGAGGGCGGCGGCGTGGGGCTCCACCAGGGCGTTGAACAGCGCCTCCTTGCTGGAAAAATAGCCGTAAAAAGCCCCAGTGGTCACCCCGGCGTTCTTTACGATCTGCCGCAGGGACGCGCCGAGGAAGCCCTTCTCCGAAAACTCGTCGAGCGCGGCCTGCTGAATCCTTTCTAATGTATCGGGTGATTTCTCTTCCATGGCAGCCTCCATGTAACAGTGATATATAACAATGTTATATTATGAAAGTAATTCGCTGCTGTCAAGTGTTTTTCAGGGATTATATGCGAT
>OGYB01000153.1_pt1 | contig 57532 bp, 40 predicted proteins | sample 1576421 | NCBI WGS metagenome assembly OGYB01 (sample SAMEA3541577, study PRJEB24748) | human gut metagenome | biome: human gut; feature: human-associated habitat; material: faeces | place: China | collected 2012
TAATAATCTTACATTACTAAATTTCATTGTTGTTGAATTTTTATGGTTATTCTTAATATATATGTTTTCTAAATTATTCATTATCTATGAATATAGTTTTTAAAACTATGAAGTAGGCAAAGTGACGCAATGCTTAACTACTTGTTTCAAGCATTGCTCTACAAAAATATGACTTTTTACTGATTAGTATATAACTTAAGATGGATATCATTTTGTTATTTAATGTGTATTCTCCTTGCTGTCAGATTGACCGTAGCATGATTATTTCTTGTTTATCTTATTCTCCAATAGTTTCCAGATATCATATTTCTACACAAACAATCAATCGACAATCAGTTTGGTATACCATCAGCAAGATTATCTAAATGATTTCCCGAACTCATCAGTATAACTTGCTCTACTCATCTAAATGACCTTGGCAAACCATTTAAACCATTTTAAAAATCATCTAAATGATTTTTGAAATCTTGTCAAAAAAGTATTGAAAAATGGAATGAAAATCTCTGAAAGAGAGGTTTTGGAGATTTTGACAGTTTTATTTAATGACGAAAATGTGACAAAAAGATGATAAAAGGCTGGTTGTATAAACATTTTGATAAGATTGTAAACATGTAGATAGATGTTTTTTTACAAACTTTAGCGAGACAGGATGAGTTTAAAGATTCTTTTAGCCCCTCATATTTGAAAAGAGCATGGAATAAGGGGATAATAATTGAAAAATAGATTTGATATGAGAAAGAAAAACGAGAGAGTAATGATGGTATCCGATTTGTTTTCCTGTTTTAGGGCGTGTATAACGCGGAAAAGACAGGATGGGAGGGATAGTACTGCAGATCTGTATCGGGCGGCCACAAACTGGTTGGAGTTGTTTTGTGAAGGAAAGAGGCTACCGCTCAGGAGAGTGACACAACGCTTTGTGATGGAGTTCGAAGCCTATCTTAAAAGCAAAGGATTGAAAGTGAATACGGTGAATACCTATCTGAGTAATTTCAGGGCGATGTATAATCTGGTGATTGATGGATCGGAAGAGGTAAAGAATTGCAAGCCTTTTGCAAAATTGAAGATCAAACAGCAAGCGACGGCAAAACGGGCATTGTCGCGTGAGGTGATGGAGGAAATTGCCGGACTCAAGTTGGACGACAGGCCTGAACTGGAGATGGCAGCCGATCTGAGCCTGTTCAGTTTTATGGCTTGCGGGATGGCATTTGTGGATCTTGTGCATCTTAAGCCGGAGAATATCAGGGAAGGAGAGATTATTTACAATCGTCGGAAAACGGGAACGGAGATACGTATCGGAATGACAGAAGGGATGAAGATTATACTGGATAAATATAAGCAGGAAGATACACCTTTCCTCTTTCCGTTGCTTAAAGAAGAAAATGCTTCTTATGAAACTTATAAATCACTATTGAGATGCCAGAATGAAGCTTTGAAAGAGATCGGACAATTTCTGATAAGCCCGATACAGTTGACTACTTACCGTTTCCGGCATACTTGGGCATCCGAAGCATTATTGTGTGGTATTCCGATTGCTGTTATCAGCCAGGCACTCGGACATACCTCTGAAAATACTACACGTATTTATCTTAAGCAATTGAATCAATCGGTGATGAATGAGGCTAATAGTATGATTACCAAATCGGTTGGGGATTTGTTAGTGAAGGTGGCATGACCCTTATTTTGTAAATAAGGGTAAGTTTCATGTAATAAGTTATTAATTAAATGATTACACCTTACAAATCATGATGTAAAAGATATTTTATTGCAAATGTAAAGAATTAAGTGAGAAAAAGAAGTGGTTTCTACTGATATATTTATCTATTGCAGAAAGAAATATCTTGAATTACATATTTATTTATAAATTTTTCCAGGCAATAACTGTTTTTCGTGATAATCCGAAAATACGCATATAGTCAGGTAGGACTAACCTTGTTTTTAACTATTGATAACACCTCGTTTTTCAACTATATTCTGTTTGATAGCTGATATTCCATTGTTTTTAGTCAAAAAAAAGCAGCCTTTATAAACAAAATCTCCTTTTAATTAGTCGGTATATCTTTAAAAAAGTGCCCGTTTCCCTTATTTACAAAATAAGGGTTTTATACGACTAAGCATATGAAACAAACGATGAAAGCTAATTTGCTTTATGTAAATGAGCATCTGACCTGTGGGAAATATCTCAAAGAGATCGATACGGGATTTTTTTTTCAGGAATTTAAAAAAGGATCAACCCGGAAACTGGAACGGGAGACTATGAAAAATTACCTTGTTATTATACTGGAAGGGAAAATTCGATTAAATTATAATCTTTCGGAAAACAGGATAATCAGTGGGGGAGAATTTTTTTTAATTGCTCAGGCATCACTGGTAAGTGGGGAATGTCTAGAAGATGTTCAGATATTGACTCTTGCCTTTGAAGCACCGACTACCAGTTGTGAGAAACTTAATTTTCAACTTTTGACCGAGTTGGCTGATAGCATGGATTACAATTTTGAGCCTTTACCGATAAGATACCCGTTTGATGTCTTTTGCGAATTGACGGTTTGTTATCTAAAATATAAAGCGAATTGCGGGCATCTGCACGAAGCGAAACACAATGAGCTTTTTCTTTGTCTGCGCTATTTTTATAGTAAAGAGGAACTAGCCGGGCTGTTTTATCCGATACTTTCCCAGTCATTCGAGTTTAAGCGCTTTGTGCTGGAGAATTATGGCAATGTGAAATCGGCAAAAGAGTTGATGGAGCTATCCTGTATGAGTAAATCGGCTTTTTATGCCAAATTCAGAGAAGTGTTTGGCATAACCACCAAACAATGGCTGACAATTAAAAAGTTAACCAGGATGATTAATAAAGCAGCTGAACCCGGGATTACAGTCAAACAGTTGATGATCGAGTTTGATTTTGACAACCTCTCACATTTGCAGGCCTATTGCAAACACAATTTTAAATGTACCCCGACTGTGCTGATCGAAAAAGCTGTTGCAGGTGAAATAAGTATTGGAAAAGATATGATAATGGATGAAAAACAAGGGAAATATACGATTTAAGACAGATTGTTTATGTGAATTGGAAACTTTTGTAATATCTCCCTTGAAAAACAACTCTTACTTTGCAGCAAATAAAATGAAAGATGAAAAAGATAATAATTACACTGTTATTTGGAGTATTGCTGTCGACATCATGTTCTGATGAAGAATTAAGGAATAATGGCAGCAATGTGAAGGAGGGCAAGCCGGCTCTGGTAAGTCTGAAAATGGATATGGCAACGATGGGCAGCGGGAAGACCCGGGCGATGTCACCTGACAAGGAAAAAAAGATTGAGAGCCTGCGGGTGATGATATTTAACAACCAAGGAGATATCTTGACCAACCGGAAATACACCGGTGATCTGGGCACTTCACTGGATGTAGAAACTTTTTCGGGTAGCAACTGCAAAATCTGTGTCGTTGCCAATGTGGCGGATGGACTTGACAGCCGGCTGGAGGCCATCTACACCTACCTGGAACTCGAAGATGCTACGGTAGCTGCTCTTGAACTTGGTTTCGGGCTTGATGATAATCCGTTAATGATGACAGGCTATGCGGAGGATGTGAATATTCAGGATGGGGAAAACGTGTTACCGGACGCGATTGAACTCAAATTCCTCGCAGCCAAGGTCACGCTGAAGGTCAGAGTCAACACCCCTGAAGACCAGGAGGTAACTGTGCTGGGTTGGGATGTGGTAGATGCTCCTACAAGCAGTTATCTTTTTCCAGCAACCGGGGACGTAAACCCTGATCCGGAGATCAACAACGACGCTAAGTATTGGCTTACTACAGGAGGGGATAACCCGTTTGACGAAATTGATATGGAAAACAAATCTGTCACTCAGGAACTCTATTTGTTCGAAAACCGGCGTGGGGGACGTGTCGATAGAGCTTTGCCTGTGGAAGAGGCTCAATATCCGGAAATGGCATTTGATGATGAAGATGATAAGGGGAAAGCCTGGTTTAAACCCAAGCGCGCTACAGCCATCCTGATCAGCGCGATGCACAAGTTTGGATCCGAAACCAAGCAGGTTTCCGCCTATATCTATCTGGGGGAAGACAATCACAGCAACTATGATATCGTTCGTGGCAATCACTACACCTTTAACGTAACGGTAAATGGACTCAACGACATTGATGTGGATTCGAATGTAGAATATTACGTTGGCGATTTCAGGGTAGATCACGGGGATAACCTGGATATGGACTGTCATCCGGACTTCCGCCCAATGCGTATCCATGCTTCCGAAGGAGTGGCTACAATGGAGATCGTGGATGCGGATGGCAGAACTTATGACGAGGACGGTTTTGAAGCCACATGGCTTAAAATATCACCCCTGAATCTGATGTTTCACCAGGTGAAGCAGGAAGCTCCGCATGATGAGTGGCAGCAACAGACGGGTGAGCCCGGCAGCTTTGTCCGTGCCAAATATATCCCGCACAAAAGTGTGAGGGCGGCTTTGGCTGATAAGGGTGGCTGGAATACCATTCCCGAGGGACAAGAGGACGACGATGCGATGACATATGCCGATGCAACCTACCGCATGTGTTATAAGATTACGGATATTCCTTTTTCTGGTGTGACGGTTACGAACAATACACTATATGTTTATGCCGATGATTTCTTTAAGAACGGTGACGACCCTGACGGTACCCGCAGCGCCACTATCCGTTTCTCGTTCTATAAAGGCGGTAATGGATCAAGGCCTGAAGTGAAAGACTATATTGTTACTCAGACGGGATATCTAGACTTGTTTCCGAAGGGGGATCAAACAGCAGCTATGATAAATACCTACCCGGTTATTTTTAACGAAACTGCTTTAAGAATAGTAGGCAAGAGAACATTTGTATTCGAAAGGATCGAGGAAGCTGCACTGGCACTGAATCCGGGTATTGATCCATCGCTGCAGAGAACGACCACGATGCAATGGGGATATTCAGGAACTGTTGTATATGATGGACCTAGTGGCCACAAGACTGAGCATGGCCAATTAATGACAGCACATACAGTTTATACCGATGTTGAGGTAAACTGGGAAGGCATAAACTCTCGTTTGCCGAGAAACTTCGGGAAAACTTATCGGGAGATGTATGGTAATGGTAAAACAGGAGGTACCGGTCCGATACCCAATTACACTAAACCGACTGTTGCTCCATATTTTTATCCTGATCCAGCTGAAAATATTTATCACCCTATCTATAAAAGTTCGGCATCACGCTATTGTCATGAAAAGAACCGCGACATGAATGGTGACGGTATAATCGATGAGAGTGAGGCCAACTGGTTTATGCCTACGCACAATGATTTGAAGAATCAAAATGTAAGGTATCCGGATAACAACCAGGTATACTCGACCAGTTCAGAAGAGCAGACGCGACCTGAACAATTGATATATAGAGTGCTGCTTAAAGAGGGTGGCAGTTCGGCGGGTGGCCCTGTTCACGGGACTAAGACGGATTTGTTAAGGGTACGGTGTATAAGGGAGCATAAAGTATGGGCCTATTAAATAAAATTAAACTGTTGATAAGCAATATTATATCATTAGATCTTGTAAATAATTTATAAACATTTTAAATAAGAAAAACAATGACTAAAATTAAATTTCTAGCAGTGGCTTTCGCTATCCTGACTATCTTCTCTTGTTCAAAAGAAGATACAACGGAAAATATGACTTCGGCAGGGAGTAAAGCTAGCATAACTGTTAAAATCAAGGGCTCGGCAGAGTCGATGAGCAAAGCGACAGGTGATCCTGGAGATGCGACAGATGTCGCAGTAAACGATTACATTATATTTCTGTTCGATGCTGGTGGTAAACTCGTAGGTACACCTAAGTATATGAACAGTGCTGCTGACGGCGTCGTGAATGATGCAAATACAACCGCAAGCAAAATCTATGTCGTTGCTAATACGGGAGTAATCGATGGAGGGCCTTTTGCGGGCATAACCGATGAAAATGACCTTAAAACCCGCACGGGCAAGCTTATCGATGAAACAGGTGCGTCGACTCAGACTTCGGACCACCTGTGGATGAGTGGTGTGAGTTTGGTTGGCCCGTTCACTCCGGGATTAAGCTCAGGAGATCCATCGACGGCTTCGGTTTCTGTAAACCTGGCGTTTGTAGCGGCACGAATCGACGTGGTGGTTATGGACAAACGTAGGAATAATACTCCGGGGGTAGGCTCAGTTTCAATTGCCGATAACAGTGTGGCTCTATTGTTTGCCGGAGCGGACGGTAAATTCTTCGCGGAAAGTGCGGAAAAAGTGACTCAAAGCAACTTCTTTTCCGGAATAGCAACGGCTACTACTACCGGCGTAGCTCAGGCAGATGTATTGAATGATACGGTGGAGCAACCGTTTGCAACCTCTGGGGAGGTAGAATACCATTTTTACACATTCGGTTACAATGGCGATCATGATTTCGGAGGCGGCTTGATACGTCCGACCATCCTGACTATCGCATCGACCCGTACTAATGCCGATGGAACGGAGGATCTGATTTACTATCCTGTACATTTTAATGCTTCGGATGCGGGCATGACAATTGAGCCCGGTAAAAAATATACCGTGACATTAACCCTTACAGGTAATGTTAATAATGGTGGAGGTAGTGGTGGAACAACCACCCCTGAAGATTTACCGAAATCCGCAGAAATCACAATTACAGTGAATGCAGCCACATGGGAGGCAAAAATTATAAATAAAGAATTTAACTAATCAACCTATTTACCTTCTTACAACGGCAGATGCAATGCCGTTGCAAGATAATATACTATAGGTTACTATTCTTCAATATTAAAATTAACTGTTATGCAACACAACAAATATCGTAACTCTTTTGGGCTACTACTTTCCGTGTTAGTTGCGGCATTTGTATTTGCCGGATGTGCCAGAGAAGATGCCGGTACACCCCAGTTTTCATTGAAGGTTACGGCCTTTGATGAGGACGGAAATGAGATCGATGCCGAGGTCGTAAAAGATGTTACGTTTTATATCTTCGATAAAGATAAAAAATTTCTGGACTCCTACGAGGGTACTCTCCTGGAATCTATAACATTCGATTATCCCGACCACGAGGCTTTGACGGTGGTGGTATGGGGAAACGGCAGACAAGGAAACCAGTTGATGCCCACGCTCCATAAAGGTGACCATTTGGAGACGGCATTTGTATCTCTTATCCAAACTAAAACAACACTGCCCCTCGCCGGTTCACCCGATGACCTGTTTTACGGTTCCATAGATATGCTGGCAAACGAAACTTCCACAAAGGTGCTGTCCCTTAAACGTAAAACATCGGGTGTTGTTGTTACGGCACGTTATCTCAAGGAATATGTTGGAGATACGGATGGAGAGTTTCATTACGTACTGCGGAAAAGCAGTGACAGACTGGATTTTTACGGTAAGCTTAATGGTGCGGATGTAAGCTACAGTCCTGATGCCGCGTTCGATAATACGGGAGATTTTGTCTCTTCCGTTTTTAATATATTCTCTACGGATAATGATATTAAAATTGATATTTATCACCGGAACGTACTAAAGACCACTATTGTGTCCGATAGCCAGGGTAAACCTCTCCGGGCTGTCGAGGGGCGGCTGCTTAACGTGTTTGTCAATTTCAAGGGAAGTGTCAGTGTGGGTGTGAAAGTGACCGATTGGGGCAGTAAGGAGATATGGAAAGAGTTTTGAAAAAGTAATAATTCTAATAAATTATACATATGAACAGAACAGATTTAGTAAAAAAGATAGCCCTTCGCATGTCGGTTACGGAGGTGCAGGCGCGAGATTTTATTCATTCTTTCCAAGGAATTCTAGAAGAGGAGATTCTGACAGAAAGAACTATTATGCTGTTGGGCTTCGGGACATTTACTCTTTGGCAACAGGCAGAACGACCCGGGCGTAATCCGAAAAACGGTGTGCCGACCGTTATTCCTGCACGCAACAGCGTGAAGTTCAAACCGGGTAAGATGTTACTTGAAGCATTAAATAAAAAATAGATACTGACAGGAAAGAAAGCCGGAATATCTTTTGTCACGGATCTTTTTTTGTCGACAGGCGAATCCGGCTTTGCGTGGAGCGGAAGAGGGACAAATCATTCCCCTCGGAAGTATTGCGCAATGGAAGAAAAATTCCATCAATTAGAATTATTATTCGGTCGATGCAAACCCGAATCGGTTATGTTGTTGATAGGGAAATTTAAGTCGTTTGAGGATCTCTGTGATGATTGAAGGTATTATGCCGAGTTAGCACTGTCGTTGTTTCCGCTTAGCGAAAACAACGACAGCAACTACGGAAGCCGAAAGTATTTCTGCTACCGGGACTGAAAGCCAGATACCTACCGTACCGAACCATACCGGCAGAATCAAAAAGCATATCACCGGTAAAATTCCGCGTATCGTGGTGAAGATCAGTGCCCGTCTGACATTCCCGATCGACATATAATATCCGATGGCAACAACGTTGATCCCGAAGAAAATGAAATCCAACGAGAAATAAGGCAATCCTTCGGCTGCAAGTATTCCGGCAGGGTTGGTAAGATCAGGTATAAACATCGATACGATCACTTGATTGAATAAGGTAGATACTAAAACGAATACCGTACTGATCCCTATCGCCGAAAATAAAGCCAATCGAACGGCTTTTATGTACCGGGCGGGTTGTCTCAATCCGTAATTGTAACTGACAATTGGTTGTGCTGACTGTATTACTGCATTGAACACCATAAATACAACGGGAAACAGATAATTTATCACACTAAAAGCAGCCACTCCATCCACTCCGATATAACGGCTGAACGTATAATTGCCCGTTACCGCCATAACAGAAATTGTTATTTCACTCAGTAACACCGGAAATCCCAGCCGGCAGATCGAGGCTGTATTGCCAAGAGCAAACTGTATATTTCTCCTGTTGATACGAGGTCTGACAAACCTGATGGGAGACGATCTTCTCATCAGGAAGCCTATAAGCATAATAGTACCTACAGCCTGACCCAGCCCGGTTGCAAAAGCAGCACCGAACAACCCCCATTTGAATACAAAGATAAACAGGTAGTCGAGTATAATATTTAGAACCGTAGCAACACTTAAACAGAGTAAACTGTAATTCGGACTGCTTATCCTGACAAAGAAAGGTAGCGAACTCAAAGCCATCTGGAATACCGAGAAACAAGAGAATGTGATCAGGTATTCACTTGCCTGGCTGACGATACCGGAAGGTGCACCCAGCAGGATCACGATCTCATCCGGAAAACATACTCCAATAATGGAACACAGAAACATCAGCAGCGATGAAATAATGAACGACTCGGTGATCACCACATTGGCACTGCTGCGTTTACCTCTCGATAGGTGGATCGTTGCGATAATTGCTGCTCCCATACCGAACATCAGGCCGATACCGGTCATGACGGTAAAGATCGGTACAACTATATTGATGGCAGCCAGGGCATCGCTTCCGAGCCCGTTTCCTACGAATATCCCGTCTACAATTATAAACAGGGCACCGAACACCATTCCCAGGATGTTGGGGACTAATTGTTTTATAAACAACTTCCCGATACTTCCCCCCGCATAATCCATTTTTAATTTTGACATTGCTGAAATGTTTAAACGATTTATTTTTTAACGCAGCAAAGGTAGGCCGATATAAATGCCTGATCCTTTTCATAAGTACGACTGTATTGTTCATTATCGCAACTCTCTTGTTGGTTTTATTCCTGAAAAGAACTATTTTTGTGTATTAAAATAAACTGATGGAAAAGAATCTTTCGTTCTTTAATGAGTCGTTCTGGTACAGTGAGACGAATCTGGATATGCTGCTTAACTATCCGTTCAGGATGGAAGGTGGTTTTATTTTATTGTGCACGGAAGGAGAGGCTGTTGTCTCGGTCGGTGTACAGAAATGTGAAATCGTGAAGAATACGGAAATGATCGTTTTGCCGGGTACGACCTTTTATCTGCTGAGTGCTTCAGAAACATTTCATGTCAAAATATTGACGTTTCCTAAGGAAGTGTATGATGAGGTGAGCCTTCGTTTGGGAGTGCCGTTTTCCAGTTACCTGCGTGAAACGCCTTGTTATACTTATCCGGATGAGTCTTCGCTATTAAAAAATATAGCTGTCTGGATGAATATGGGAAAACTGATCTTTGAAGATAAAAGTAATCAGTTCAATGCATTGATGCTCCGTAATTTTATACAGAATTATCTTTTATGGTTGTACGATAAAAGTCTAAATTATTTTGAGCAAACGGTCGGTAAATTTACCCGTAAGCAGGAGCGTTATCATCAGTTTATGTCTTTACTCGATACGCATTGCCGCGAACAGCGTGATGCCTTGTTTTATGCCGACAAACTTTGCATAACGCTTTCTTATCTCCGCATGGTTTGCCATGCTTGCAGCTCTTTTGCTTCACCGAAAGAGATTATCGACAAGCGGGTGATCCTGGAAATAAAAGTACTTCTTCAGTCTACCGAATATACCATTCAGGAGATAGCCGAAATACTCCATTTTCCTGATCAATCCTATCTGGGACGTTATTTTAAAAGACATACGGGGATGGCTGCCAGTGAATACCGGGCTTTACAGAAAAGTGTGTTATAATCTTCTCCATGCCGGGTTTTTGTCCAATATTTTCTGGTATATGGGACAATCGGGCGTATGGGCACCTTCAAGATATCCGGTACTTAACAGAAACTCATTGACGATCTCCCCACCGGTGAATTTGAATGTTTGTTTGAACAGTTTTGTCCATTCGTCTTTGGTTTTAGGATGATGATGATCCAGCCAGCTTTTGAATGAGCCGTATTCCTTTTTCAGTTCCATAATGACCTGTGCATTGTGGATGGCAGCTTTTACTTTTAGCCTGTTCCGGATAATACCGGGATCGGATAAAAGCCTGGCTTCTTCTGTTTCCGTATAGTTGGCAATCGTTTCGATATCGAACTTGTCGTAAGCAATACGGAAAGCTGCTTCTTTTCTCAATATGGTCGACCAGCTCAAGCCTGCCTGGTTGATTTCCAGCAGGAGCCTGCCGAACAGTTCGTTATCATCTTCGATAGGAAAACCATATTTCTCATCGTGATATGTTTTGTTCAGATCGAGAGCCCAACCAGTGATGGTATTTATGTATTCGCAGTATGACATGATTCGGTAATTATTTAGTATTTTATGATTAAACAAAAGTAATTATTTATTTCAGAAGAATTTATATATGAGGGTAAAACTGAAAATAGTAATGTTTTTATACATTTGATTATGTAATATTAAGTACATTTGGATGCAATATGAAAAGTTAGTAGTAATGAATTTTGAGCAGTTAGCAGCTATCATAGAGAATACTCATCAGCAATTACAGCAGAATGCAGTAAAAGCAGTCAACCAATTCCAGACTATACGTAATTGGCTTGTGGGTTTTTACATTGTGGAGTTTGAACAGAATGGTGAAGACCGGGCGCAATATGGTGAACAGTTATTGAAGCAACTGGAACAAAAATTGAATCAGAAAGGATTAAATGTGACCTTATTTCAATGGTCGAGAAAGTTTTATCTTACTTATCCTGCATTTGCCAGACTTATTAGCGGCTCATTTCGATTAATTTATGCGACAGCGTCACATAAATCGTTGGAAGAGGATAAAGAAGAGATTTGTGCGACACTGTCGCATAAATTGCAAGTCGTTGATGGTGAGTGTGATATAGATGGAATGCCTGCCGATAAAATATTTTCTTCAATATCTTTCTCTCATTTTATTGAGCTACTAAAGATTGATGATCCTATTAAACGAATGTATTATGAGATGCTAACCATTCAAACCGGACTTTCTGTTCGGGAACTTAGACGTCAGATCGAATCTTTGAGTTATGAACGGGTTGGTTTGTCCGGTAATATAGAAAATGCATTATCTGTAATCAAACAGAAAATCCATCCGCAGACCGTCACTGATGCTGTCAAGGATGATTATTTCTTTGAGTTCTTGAATATCCCACCACAACGTTTATCATTTGTCAAAGAAGATGAACTTGAAACACTTTTACTCGACCATTTGCGTGATTTCATTATAGAATTGGGGAATGGGTTTTGCTTTGAAGCAAGACAAAAGCGTATTTTGATTGGTGATGAGTTTTATTTTATTGATATGGTATTTTACCATAGAATATTGAAATGTCATGTTCTTTGCGAACTGAAAATCTCTGCATTTAATCATTCTCATGTGTCGCAATTATATTCATATTTGAATTATTATCGGGCGGAGATGATGGAGCCCGGAGATAATCCACCTATTGGAATTTTGTTGGTAACAGATAAGAATAATGCTTTAGTTCAATATGCAACAACAGGTTTGGATGAACAGATCTTTGTGTCTAAATATAAACTACAACTTCCAACGGAGCAGCAGTTGAAAGATTTGATATTGAAGACTATTAATCAGTAAATAAACTAATTTCTTTTCAGATAAAATAATCAGTCGAATGTCCGAGAACCATATATTAATCATCGCATTAAGTAACCATCCCGTTTTGGGGCCTTTGCTTATTCCTTATTTTGCCAAACCTGTATCTACGGATGTGATCAGTGTGGAGGAGCAGGCTACCCATGCCGGGGACGACATGGAGTTGTCGGATATGGAGAAGCGGGCGATTGCCATTGCGCAAAGCTATTCGGAAAAGAATCTGATGCAGGTGTATTCCAGGCAGCGTACCGTTGCTGCTTTCCTGAACTCGATAGCGCCGGATTTGTTGAAGAAGCAGCTTCGTCCGTTTATAGATAAGAAAATAAGGGAGATGGTCAGGTTGATGCGGGCGAATCATTTACCTGTCTATTTCAAGGAGCCCGGAGTCAAACAGCTTTATGGACATGACCGGATACGTTTTTCAGAGAAAGAGGCGGAGATTTCTTTTCGTTTCGAGATAACGGATCACTCTTTCCGTTATACAGCCATCAGCCGGATGGATGGGGAAGAGATCCCTTTACTGAAGAAGAGGCGGTTTATGTTGCTGTCATCCCGACCTGCTATATTTCTGCTCGATGATAGGTTGCTGGCATTCAAGCGGATCGAAGCATCGAAAGTTATTCCTTTTCAGACCCGAAAATATGTGGAAGTACCGCTGGCTGATGCCGAAAAGTATCTGGAGATGGTCGCACTTCCTTTGATTGGTGACTATCCCAGCGAATCTTCCGGCTTTGATATTATCCGGGAGGCACGCACCTGTATCCCTGAATTATCCGTCGAACGGTCTATAGATGACGAACCGGCATTACAATTGCGATTCCGGTACGGAGACCGGTATTTCTCACCGGGAAAGAAATGCGAGTTTACTTATCCCCGGTTGGAAAAGGTGGATGGAAAACCTGTCATTTATTATTTTACACGCGACCCGCGGTTGGAACAAACTTATATCAGCCTGCTCGAACAATGGAACTTCAAGCAGATTACAGATACGCAATTTGTCCGGGCTGCGGAGTCGGGCGGATATACTTTTATCGATTGGCTGCAACGACATAAAACGGAGTTGGAGTCTTGCTTCTCTTTTATAAAGACAGAGACTTCGCTGAGTTTTTATCTGAGAGAGGTTTCGCTTACCCAGGAGATCGCTTCTTCTCCCGACTGGTTCGATATTCGTATAATGGTTCGTATGGGCGATTACCAATTCCCTTTTATCCGTTTCCGAAAACATATTCAGGAGGGGAAGCGGGAGTTTGTGCTGCCGGACGGGCAGGTGGCTTTATTGCCGGAGGACTGGTTTGAGAAGTATAGCGATTTGTTTGCCTTCGGCGACGACCGGACAGAGGAGATCAGAGTGCGGAAAATGCACCTGGGGATCGTTTCTGCATTGGAGCAGGATGATACTTTATCGAAGGAGTATGTGCAGAAAGAGTCTGTTGCTGTTCCACCTAAAATAAAAGCGACCTTGCGTCCGTACCAGCAGGAAGGTTTTTCATGGCTGGTTCATCTGACGGCAAACGGCTTTGGTGGTTGCCTGGCGGATGATATGGGACTGGGGAAAACATTACAGACGATAACTTTGCTGCAACATATATATGATCCGGAAGAACCCGTAGAGGTTACTCTACCTGAAGCTGAACCGGCAAATATCACGATCGACTCCGGTGGACAACTCTCGTTCTTCGGAATGGATTTGCCGGACGAAAAGCCGTATGAGGAAAAGAAAAAAGAGAAAGAGGAGACGCTTCTCCCTGCATCGCTGATCGTCGTACCTACTTCTTTGTTGCCGAACTGGAAACGGGAGATCCGTAAGTTCAGTACATTGAGCGTTTATACTTATACGGGCGACCAGAAAAGGAGGGAACCCTGGAAGAGTTTCAACCGGTATAATATCGTATTGGTCACTTACGGGCTTCTCCGGAGGGATATCGAATTGCTGGAGAAGTATCGTTTTACGTATGTGATACTGGATGAAAGCCAGAATATAAAGAATCCGGCTTCCATGACATACCATTCGGTTGTCCGCCTGCAATGTGAGCATCGCCTGGTACTGACCGGGACTCCGATCGAAAACTCGCTGAAAGACTTATGGGCGCAATTTAATTTTATCAATCCCGGCTTGCTGGGATCTGCGGATGGTTTCAGGAAATATTTTATTCAGCCGATCACGAAAGAGGGAAATGAGAAAGCTGCGAAAAGATTGCAGGAGATTATCCGTCCTTTCTTCCTGCGGCGAACCAAGCAACAGGTGGCGCCCGAACTTCCGCCATTGACGGAAGAGGTGATATTCTGTGAAATGACACCGGAACAGCGGGAAGTCTACCAAAAAGAAAAGAATGCGTTGCGAAATACGATCTTGCAGGAACGCAATAAGAATGCATTTGTCGCTCTGAACGGGATTACCCGTTTGCGTCAGCTGGCAAATCATCCCCGGATGGTGATGCCGGATTATACGGGTAGTTCGGGAAAGATAGAGCAGGTGCTGGATGCTTTTGAGACATTGGTCAGCGAAGGACATAAGGTATTGATCTTCTCCTCTTTTGTCACGCATTTGGATTTATTGGCGAAGGCATTTACGGAACGTGACTGGCCATATGCAATGCTTACCGGCAGTACGGTCGACAGGGAAAGGGAGATCACCCGCTTTTCGACCCGGCCTGATGTTTCTGCCTTTTTCATTTCCCTGAAAGCAGGTGGAGTCGGTTTGAACCTGACGGATGCCGATTATGTATTCATCATTGATCCCTGGTGGAATCCGGCGGCAGAGTTGCAGGCGGAAGGCCGTGCCCACCGTATCGGGCAGGATAAACAGGTCTTTGTCTACCGTTTCATCACTGCCGACACGATCGAGGAGAAGATACGCAACCTGCAAGAGTCCAAGAGCGAACTGGCCGAAACATTCATCACCGAAAACGATCCGCTGAAGTCGCTGACGGATAGGGAGTGGGAGGATTTGCTATGATCGGGTGTTATTAATTATATCATATCCCCTTAATCTCCTTACAGATTTTATATTCGCGATCGGCTCTTTCTTTGAAATTGTAACTTTATCGAAACAATGCGGAAATATATAATATTTTAACCAAATGCCGGATAAAATGATTATTTCTATTAATATGTCAATTATTTTGCATTAATATGAACAATGTGTTTGATAAAGTGCGTATCTTTGCAGTTGAAATAAACAAGATATAACCAGATGGAACAACTTAAACATGAGTGTGGAGTCGCCATGGTCCGGTTACTAAAGCCTTTAGAGTATTATCATCAAAAGTATGGTACCTGGATGTACGGTCTGAATAAACTCTACTTACTGATGGAAAAGCAGCATAACCGCGGTCAAGAAGGAGCCGGTTTAGCCTGCGTGAAGTTAGAAGCAAGTCCCGGTGAAGAATATATGTTTCGGGAAAGAGCGTTGGGAACAGGAGCTATAACCGAGATATTCGCCGCCGTTCACGATCATTACAAAGATTTACCACCCGGTAAATTAAACGATCCGCTTTTCGCTAAAGCAAACCTTCCTTTCGCCGGAGAACTTTATATGGGTCATCTCCGTTACAGTACGACCGGTAAGTCCGGTATTTCCTACGTCCATCCTTTTTTACGCCGCAACAACTGGAGAGCTAAGAACCTCGCTCTTTGCGGAAATTTCAACCTCACAAACGTAAATGATATTTTTGAAGAGATAACGGCTATCGGACAACATCCGCGTAAGTATGCCGATACCTACATCATGCTCGAACAGATGGGACACCGTCTGGATCGCGAGATAGAGCGTTTGTATCAGAAATATGAGGGAGAAGGACTGAAAGGGATGGAGATCACAAACGCTATCGAAGCACATGTCGATCTCTCGAACGTACTGAAGCGATGCGTGCCGACCTGGGACGGTGGGTTTGTGATCTGCGGCCTGACCGGTAGCGGCGAGTCGTTCAGCGTACGTGACCCGTGGGGTATCCGTCCGGCCTTCTATTATGCGGATGACGAGATCGTGGTACTGGCTTCCGAACGTCCGGTTATCCAGACAGCCATGAATGTACAGGCCGAAGATATAAAAGAGTTGCAGCGTGGCGAGGCGATGTTTATCAGCAAAGAGGGACAGTTCAGAACCTCGCGGATCGTCGAACCGAAGGAGAACAAAGCCTGCTCGTTCGAACGTATCTACTTCTCCCGTGGTAGCGACGTGGATATCTACCGCGAACGTAAAAAGCTGGGGGAAAACCTGGTGCAGCCGATCCTGAAAGCGGTCGACCATGATATCAGGCACACCGTCTTCTCCTTTATCCCTAACACGGCCGAGGTTGCCTATTTCGGTATGCAGGAAGGACTGAACAATCACCTGAACAAACTGAAAAAGGAATGGATCGCCGACCGCAGCCACCTTTTGCAGGAAGAAGAACTCGATCAGATACTTTCCATGCGTGTTCGTGCCGAAAAGGTTGCAATTAAAGACATAAAATTACGTACCTTTATCGCCGAAGGAAACAGCCGCAACGATCTGGCAGCCCATGTATATGATATTACCTACGGAAGTATCGAACCTTTCGTCGATAATCTGGTTGTAATAGATGATAGCATCGTCAGGGGAACAACATTGAAACAGAGTATTATCGGCATATTAGATCGTTTGCATCCGAAGAAGATCGTGATCGTTTCTTCATCACCGCAGGTTCGTTATCCGGACTATTACGGCATCGACATGTCGCGTATGAATGAGTTTATCGCATTCAGGGCGGCGGTGGCTTTGCTGAAAGACCGTGGGATGGAGCCGGTGCTGACGGAGGCTTACCGGAAAGCGAAACAGCAACAGGCGCAACCGGATGGCTCGACCGTCAACTATGTGAAGGAAATATATGCCCCGTTCACCGACGAGGAGATCTCCGCCAAGATGGTCGAATTGCTTACCCCGGCAGGTACGCGGGCAAAGGTCGAGATCGTTTATCAGACGCTCGAAGGTTTGCACGCCTCTTGTCCGAACCATCCGGGCGACTGGTATTTCTCCGGCGATTATCCGACTCCGGGCGGTGCGCGCATGGTGAACAATGCCTTCATACATTATATGGAAGAAGAATATTTAGTCAAATGACACAAGATACAGATTATATGCAAACAGAAAAAACAGCAACTTTGATCTTAGACGACGGGACTGTTTTTCGTGGCTTTTCTTTTGGCTGCGAAAAAGAGGTAACCGGCGAAGTAGTGTTCAACACTGCCATGACAGGTTATCCTGAAAGCCTGACCGACCCTTCTTATGCCGGCCAGCTGATGGTGTTAACTTATCCGTTGGTGGGAAATTACGGTGTACCCGCCCGTACGTTCGGAGCGGATGGAATTGCCACTTTCATGGAGAGTGAAAAGATTCATGCCGATGCCATTATCGTAAGCGATTACAGTCATGAGTATAGTCATTGGAATGCTGTAGAAAGTTTGGGAAGCTGGTTGGAGGAAGAAGGCATCCCGGGAATTTACGGGATAGATACACGTGCCCTGACCAAGAAACTGCGCGAACATGGCGTGATGATGGGAAAGATCGTGATTGGCGGGGAAAAAGCCGAAGCAACCGATTTCGGAGAGTACGCGAATGTGAATTATGTAGATAAAGTGTCCTGTAAGGAAGTGATTACTTACGGGGAAGGTGAAGGCAAAAAGCGGGTTGTCCTGGTGGACTGCGGGGTGAAGCATAACATTATTCGCTGCCTGCTGAAGCGTAATGTAACGGTTATCCGCGTACCCTGGGATTACGATTTCAATACGCTGGAATACGACGGCCTGTTCATCAGCAACGGCCCCGGCGACCCGGATACCTGCGATGCGGCTGTCCAGAATATCCGCAAGGCACTCTCCGGAGATAAACCGATCTGCGGTATCTGCATGGGTAACCAATTGCTGGCAAAAGCCGGAGGCGCATCTATCTACAAACTGAAATACGGACACCGCAGCCATAACCAGCCAGTTCGCATGGTGGGAACGGAGAAATGCTTCATCACCTCACAGAACCACGGGTATGCGGTGGATAACGATACACTGGGCGCTGACTGGGAACCGCTCTTCATCAATATGAACGACGGCACGAACGAAGGTATCAAACATAAAACGAAACCTTTCTTCTCCTCACAGTTCCACCCGGAGGCTTGTAGCGGTCCGACGGATACGGAGTTTATGTTCGATAAATTCGTTGAGTTGTTGTAGCAGCACTTTTGCATGGTAAGGCAAAGACCCTTTGCGTGAGCAGGCAAAGCATTTTTGCCAACGGCAGCGACACCTTCTAAGTGGAGGCACTGACAATCCCTCTCTGGAGGCAGTGAGACAAGCTAACCAACGTTGGTTAGTCGATGCGCCTAAAATATGTTAACAAGAAAAATAAGGTAGATATGAAAGAAGATATAAAGAAAGTCCTGATACTAGGAAGCGGCGCCCTCAAGATCGGTGAGGCGGGCGAGTTCGACTATTCAGGCAGCCAGGCATTGAAAGCCATCAAGGAAGAAGGTATCCAGACGGTGCTTATCAACCCGAACATTGCAACGGTACAGACTTCGGAAGGGGTTGCGGACACGGTTTATTTCCTGCCCGTCACTCCTTTCTTTGTGGAAAAGGTGATCGAAAAGGAACGCCCCGAAGGTATCCTGCTGGCATTCGGCGGACAGACGGCGCTCAACTGCGGTGTGGCGCTTTACCAGAGCGGTGTGCTGGAAAAATATAACGTCCGTGTGCTGGGTACTCCGGTACAAGCCATCATGGACACGGAAGACCGTGAACTGTTTGTCCGCAAGCTGGACGAGATCGATGTAAAGACGATCAAGAGCGAAGCGGTGGAGAACGCTGCCGATGCCCGCCGTGCTGCCGCCGAACTGGGTTATCCGGTGATCGTGCGTGCCGCTTATGCGTTGGGAGGCCTGGGTTCAGGCTTCTGCGACAATGAAGAAGAACTGGACGTGCTGGTCGAAAAAGCCTTCTCTTTCTCTCCCCAGGTATTGGTGGAGAAGAGCCTGAAAGGGTGGAAGGAAGTGGAATACGAGGTGGTGCGCGACCGCTTCGACAACTGTATCACGGTGTGTAACATGGAAAACTTCGACCCGCTGGGCATCCATACCGGCGAGTCTATCGTGATCGCCCCTTCACAAACGCTGACCAATACGGACTATCATAAACTGCGCGAACTGGCTATCCGCATTATCCGCCATATTGGAATTGTAGGAGAATGTAACGTGCAGTACGCCTACGACCCCGAATCGGAAGACTACCGGGTGATCGAAGTCAATGCCCGCCTGAGCCGTTCTTCCGCTCTGGCATCGAAAGCAACCGGTTATCCGTTGGCTTTCGTGGCAGCCAAATTAGGCCTGGGCTACGGCCTGTTCGACCTGAAGAACTCGGTAACGAAAACGACCAGCGCTTTCTTCGAACCGGCACTCGACTATGTGGTATGTAAGATACCGCGCTGGGACTTGGGTAAGTTCCACGGTGTAGCCCGCGAACTGGGTTCAAGCATGAAGTCGGTAGGAGAGGTGATGGCGATCGGCCGTACTTTCGAAGAGGCGATCCAGAAAGGTCTCCGCATGATCGGACAGGGTATGCACGGCTTTGTAGAAAACAAAGAGCTGGTCATTCCCGATATCGACAAGGCGTTGAACGAGCCGACCGACCGTCGTATCTTCGTCATCAGCAAGGCCTTCCGTGCCGGTTACACGATCGACCAGATACACGACCTGACAAAGATCGACAAATGGTTCCTTCAGAAACTATATAATATCATCCAGACCGCCGGAGCTCTGGAAAGCTTCAGCAAGATAACCGATATACCCGACGACCTGTTCCGTCTGGCCAAAGTGCAGGGTTTCTCTGACTTCCAGATTGCCCGCGCCATCTTCAAAGATAAAATGGAAGATGGTGAAAGAGCCATCCTGCAGGTGCGCCAGGATCGTAAATACCGCGGCATTCTTCCGGTAGTGAAACAGATCGATACCCTAGCCGCCGAATATCCGGCACAGACCAACTACTTGTATCTGACTTACAGCGGAACGGAAAACGATGTGCAGTATGTAGGCGATAAACGTTCTATCGTGGTACTGGGTTCGGGTGCTTACCGTATCGGTAGCTCGGTTGAGTTCGACTGGTGTGGTGTGCAGGCGCTGAACACGATCCGCAAGGAGGGTTGGCGCTCGGTGATGATCAACTATAACCCTGAAACGGTTTCGACCGACTACGATATGTGCGACCGTCTTTACTTCGACGAACTGACTTTCGAACGGGTAATGGACATCCTCGAACTCGAAAATCCGCACGGCGTGATCGTCTCTACCGGAGGGCAGATACCGAACAACCTGGCGATGCGCCTGGATGAACAACATGTAAATATCCTCGGAACATCCGCGAAGAGTATCGACAATGCCGAAGACCGTGAGAAGTTCTCCGCCATGCTCGACCGCATCGGAGTAGACCAGCCGCGTTGGAAAGAGCTTTCTTCTATGGACGATATCAATACATTCGTGGAGGAGGTAGGTTTCCCGGTACTGGTTCGCCCGAGTTACGTGCTGAGTGGTGCGGCGATGAATGTCTGCTCCAACCAGGAAGAATTGGAACGTTTCCTTCAACTGGCGGCCAACGTCAGCAAGAAGCATCCGGTCGTAGTCAGCCAGTTCATCGAACATGCCAAAGAGGTGGAGATGGATGCGGTGGCCGATCATGGCGAGATCGTGATGTATGCCATCAGCGAACATATCGAATTTGCCGGTGTGCACTCCGGTGACGCGACGATCCAGTTCCCGGCACAGAAGCTGTATGTGGAAACGGTACGCCGCATCAAACGTATCAGCAAGCAGATCGCGAAGGAGCTGAATATCTCCGGCCCGTTCAATATCCAGTATCTGGCGAAGGGCAACGAGATCAAGGTTATTGAATGTAATCTCCGCGCTTCACGTAGTTTCCCCTTCGTGAGCAAGGTCTTGAAGATAAACTTTATCGAACTGGCTACCCGTATCATGCTGGGCTTGCCTGTCGAAAAGCCGCATAAGAATGCGTTCGACCTCGATTATGTAGGTATCAAAGCTTCTCAGTTCTCCTTCAACCGCTTGCAGAAAGCCGACCCGGTGCTGGGTGTGGATATGGCATCGACCGGTGAGGTAGGTTGTCTTGGCGATGATCTCTCGGAAGCAGTGCTGACCAGTATGTTGTCGGTCGGACAGCGTATCCCGGCAAAGAATATCCTGCTCTCGACCGGAACACCGAAGCAGAAAGTGGCCATGCTGGATGCAGCGAAGATGCTTGCCCGCAAAGGATACAGTCTGTTCGCTACTGGCGGAACACACCGCTTCCTGGAAGAAAACAATATCCCTAGCACTTTGGTCTATTGGCCGAGTGAAGAAGGCAAACAGCCTCAGGCACTCACCATGTTGCATGAAAAGAAGATCGACATGGTGGTCAATATCCCGCGCGACCTTTCAGCCGGTGAGCTGGACAACGGTTATAAGATCCGCCGTGCCGCAACCGACCTGAATGTCCCTCTGATCACGAATGCCCGCCTGGCAAGCGCCTTTATCGAAGCATTCTGCACCTTATCGATCGACGATATCGAGATCAAGAGCTGGCAGGAATATAAATAAAGGAATAAAAGGGTAAAACTTTAGTTCGCTTTAAAGTTTTACCCTTTTGTTTTTATTGATAAAGAGCGTGTAGCCTTTATCTCTTTTTATATTGGTTGAGTATATTTCTCATTCTTTTCTTAAAAAGATTATTTTGTTCTTCAATATAATTATTAGCGATAGTTTCTTTTTCTAAGTAATATATTATTGCTTTTGTGTTTGTTATATATGGAGCATAAGCAATACTTTTGTTCTTGCATAAATCAGAGATTGTATCAATGTAAGAAGGGAGTTCGCTATATCTTTTAAATGTTTGTGGGAGTAAAGACATGTCGAATTTTTCAATCCATTCCTTAAATTCTTCAGTTACGTCATTTTCGTATGGAACTAAAGTAAAGGTAATATCTTTATTTATACTTTTTATTTTCTTTCGTAATTCAATAAATAAGTCTAATCGCCCTTCTACTTGGTGTAAGAAATCATTATTAGATTGTTCGACAGAATAATTATAGGGAATATGGAATGGAGCAAATATATAGTTGCTTCTTATGAAGATACTCTCTAAGTTATCTTCATAATAAAAAAAACGAGGTAGATCTATTACTATATAGTCATATTTATTTTTTACTACATCAAGATGATTAACCAGACCTTCGACTGAAATAGCTTCAATCTCATATAAAGGCTTTGCTTCAGGAGTAGTAATAAGGTCGTTTTCCCGCATATTGTAACATGTTAGTTGTTGATGTGCATCAATCAAAAGAATATTATATTGATTTGAGATATGATTACAAAACAATGTAGTTAAGGTAGAAGTGCCGACTCCTCCTTTAAAGCTTGTAAATATTATTATTTGGGCTTTAGGTGTACTTCTCTTTTGAGGTTTTACTGTATTAGACTCTTTCTCTAATATTAAAACTCTATCTTCAATATTTTTTTGAAATAAATGATTTGTATATGTACTGTATGCAGTATGAAATATAGAGATAACTTTAGAACTACTAGCTATTATGGCTACTATGACTTCTATAATACCTGATATTTTTGTTTGTTTCATTTTTAGTAAGAGTGTATATTTTATGTACCAGATGGAACTTATATGAGCATGACTCTTTTGTTTACTTCGCCTTCTTCGCAGCTGCTATAGCCGCTTTATAATCCGGTTCCTGTCCGATCTCTTTTACATACTGTACATAAGATATTTTGCCGTCTTTACCGACCACAACCACACCGCGGGCAAGCAATTTATTTTCCTTCATAAGAAAACCGTAATTCATACCGAACTCACTTTCCTTGTAATCCGACAGCGTATAAATACGGTCGATACCTTCCGCCGCACAGAAACGTTCCAGGGCAAACGGTAAATCTTTCGACAGGGTGAGTACAACCACATCCTCTCCTAAACCGGAAGCCTCTTCGTTAAACTTCCTCGTCTGGGCGGCACAAACCTTTGTATCGACCGACGGGAATACGGACAGTATAACAACTTTCCCTTTGAAGTCGGATAACTTTACTTCTTTCATCTTCCCGTCTATCCCTGTAAAATCAGGAGCTGTTTCACCTACATAAGCCTTTGTGCCTAATAAGGTGACAGGTTTACCTCGCATGGTTATCTTCTCGGAATTGCTGTCCGGTGATTGTGCCGATAAAATACCGGAACAAAGCAACAGGCACAACAGAATGTATAATCTACTCATAATTACCTTTTTCTTTTTGTTATGTTCTTATTGTATGTTTACAAATTTATAATAATAACGGGAAACGGATCTGATTTCTCCATTCATTTTATCTATTGGCTCATCGATAGATGTTATCAGCAAAGCAATAGCATTCATATGTTTTCGGTCACAATCCTTAATGATACACACGAATATTCTTAATCCCCCCTTTCAAAATGAAAAAGACAACTCCATTTTGAAAGGGAAACCAATCTGTATATGTCGTGTTGTATTCTTGTTGTATGCTGATTATCAAGTTGTATAAACGTAATAAGTTCTTCTGGCATACCCTTTGCCCTGTAATCTGTATGAAACTCTATATAATATCAAACAGATTACCGGTTAAAGTAACCAATCAGAATGGAACCTTCGCATTATCCCGGAGCGAAGGCGGATTGGCAACCGGTTTGGATTCTCTTCAGACTTCCTGTGAGAAACATTGGATAGGATGGCCGGGAATATGTGTGGACAAACCGGAGGAAAAGCAGGAGATCAGTGCTAAACTGGAAGAAATGAACTTTCACCCGGTCTTTTTATCCGGTTCGCATATCGAGAAGTATTATGAAGGATATAGCAATAGTACGATCTGGCCTTTGTGCCATTATTTCTTCGTATATACCCTTTATAAGAATAGTTTCTGGCAATCCTATCAGGAGGTTAATCAGCTTTTTTGTAATGAGATATGCCGTTGGGTAAAGCCTGGTGACAAGGTCTGGATACAGGATTATCAGTTGATGCTGCTTCCTGCGATGTTGCGGAAGGCTTGTCCAGAACTAAATATCGGTTATTTCCACCATATACCTTTTCCTTCCTATGAGTTATTTCGTATTTTGCCGGAACGGGCGGAGATATTGAACGGATTGCTGGGAGCGGATTTTATCGCTTTCCATACACATGACTATATGCGGCATTTTATCAGTGCCGTGGAACGCGTACTTCGTATCGACTTCAAACTGGATGAAATACAGTTGGGTAACCGTATTGTCCGGGTGGATGCATTACCGATGGGCATTAATTATGAACTGTACCATGAAGCTTTCCGTAAGCCGGAAGTCAGGTCGGCTATCGACCGTACCCGTAAACAGTTCGGGAATAATAAACTGATCTTGTCTGTCGACCGGCTGGATTACAGCAAAGGTATCTTACACCGGTTATGGGGATTTTCCTCTTTTCTCAAAAAGCATCCCGAGTATCACGGAAAAGTGACCCTGGCGATGGTCATCGTCCCGTCCCGCGACCATGTAGGAAGTTATGCGACACTGAAGACGAAAATAGATGAGGAGATCGGTTCGATCAACGGACGTTATTCGACGATGGACTGGACGCCCGTTTGTTATTTTTATCATAGTTTCTCACTGGAAGAACTGACAGCAATGTATTATGTAGCCGATGTGGCACTGGTTACTCCTTTGCGTGACGGTATGAACCTGGTGGCTAAGGAATATGTGGCAACGAAATCTGATACCACCGGTGTCCTGATATTAAGTGAAATGGCGGGTGCCGCAGTAGAAATGACGGATGCATTGCTGATCAACCCCAATGATGCCGAACAGATAGATGAAGCCATTTGCCGGGCATTGGAAATGCCGGAAGATGAACAGAGAATGCGTTTACAACGTATGCAGGAGATCATTTCGGTACAGACGGTAAACAAATGGGCGGGAGATTTTGTAAACGAATTGAGCGACACCGGATTGAAAAACCAACAGCTTCGCCGCAAGCTCATATCTGCCCGAACGGTGGAGACGATCCGCAAGGCTTATCGTGAAACCCGCGAACGTTTACTTCTTTTCGATTATGACGGTACGTTGGCGGCTCTTGCAGCTCGTCCCGAAGAGGCCTGTCCTACTGGGGAACTGCTTGCATTCTTAAAAGATCTCTCGGATGATCCGGCCAACCATATTGTCATCAATAGCGGACGGGATCATCTCACTTTGGATAAATGGCTGGGAAGTTTGCCTGTTTCTTTCGCCGCTGAACATGGTGCATTCTATAAAGAGGATGGGGTGTGGCATAAGAACATAAGGAAAAAGGAAGTCTGGGATGACGGTTTATTGTCTGTCTTGCACAAGTTTGTGGAAAAGACTCCCCGTGCCCGTCTGGAAATAAAAGAAACTGCTTTGGCATGGCATTACAGGGAATGCGATGTTTGGCTCGGTTCGTTGCGGGCGCAGCAGTTGGTCAATGCTTTGGTTTCCATCTGCATGCCTCTCCATCTGCAAATTATGCAGGGAGATAAAGTCGTAGAGATCAAATCTCCTGATTATAATAAAGGTTCTGAAGTAAACCGGCTGATGCGGCAACGGCATTATGATTTCATACTGGCGATCGGGGATGATACGACGGATGAGGATATGTTTCGTGCCTTGCCGGGTAATTCGGTAACAATCAAGGTCGGTAATGTGTCGGATGTAGCGAATTACAATCTGACTTCGCAGGCGGAGGTCTTACCGTTTCTGCAAAGTATTATCGACCGCCATGTGGTAGAGAAGAAGGAAAATGTAAAAGACCGTATCAAATTGGCTTTTGGCTTTTTCAAAGGATTACTGAGTAATAATATAAAACAATCGATATGAATAATCTGAATTATGGAGTTATAGGTAATTGCCGTACGGCAGCTCTTATCTCGGAAACGGGAAACATCGAATGGTTGTGTTTGCCTGATTTTGACTCCCCGTCTGTTTTTGCCTCTCTGCTCGACAGGGAGAAAGGTGGAAACTTCGGGTTTGAAGTGAATGAAAGTTATCAGATATCACAATCGTACATGCCTCATACCAATATCCTGCAAACCCGTTTTTATTCCGAAACGGATGAGTTTGTGGTCTTGGATTTTATGCCTTGTTACCGTTCGAGAGACAATGAACATTATCTTCCGGCAGAACTTTACCGGTATATCCATCCGGTAAAAGGCGCTCCCCGTTTTAAGGTGGATTACAATCCGGCCCCGAACTATGCCCGGGGAAAGGTCGTTTATAACATGACTTCGCAATATCTTGAAACCTATTGTTGTTTTGAAAATAAAGACCGTCAATATTTGTATTCTTCCATACCCTTAATGCATATTGTCGAGCAGAAGGAGATCGTCCTCGAAAAGGATGAATTCTTCCTTCTTTCTTATAATGAAAAGGTGATACCGATCGATATCGAACGGGAAAAACTGGAATATTGCCGTACGCTTGTTTATTGGTTGAACTGGACGAACCGGACAAAGAAATATACCTTATATAACGAAGTCATTGAACGCAGTCTGTTGATACTGAAGTTGATGTCGTACTATAACGGAGCTGTTCTGGCAGCTCTTACCACCAGTCTTCCGGAAACGATCGGGGACGTGCGTAACTGGGATTACCGCTTCTGCTGGCTGAGGGATGCATCCATGTCAATCGAAACCTTATTCCAAATCGGCCATGCAGGGGCGGCTAAACGTTTTATGCGTTTCATACAATCGACCTTTGTTGCCCGTCATGAGTCCTACCAGATTATGTATGGCATCCGGGGAGAACGGTTATTGACAGAGACAATTTTATCCCATCTGTCCGGCTATAAAAACTCCGGGCCGGTAAGGATCGGCAACGACGCTTACCATCAACGGCAGAATGATTCGTTCGGCTACCTGATGGATCTGATCTACCAGTATTATCGTTTGATGCCCGGAACGTTGGATGAAATAGAAGATATGTGGGAAATGGTGAAAAGCATCCTTTCTATGGTGACGGACGATTGGAGGAAGCCGGATAAAGGTATCTGGGAGATCAGAGGGGAGAGCCGTCACTTCGTATCCTCGAAAGTGATGTGCTGGGTGGCTTTGGATCGTGGAGTCCGGATTGCTTCTTTATTGGATAAACCCGGTTATTGCGAACTCTGGCAAAAGGAAGCGGATGAAATACGGAAAGATGTGTTTGAACAGGGTTGGAAAGAGGAGATACAGAGTTTCTCCCAGACGTATGATAACCTGGCATTGGATTCGTCTCTGTTATTGATGGAGCCTTACGGGTTTATTCAGGCGGATGATGTACGGTATATTAAGACTGTTGATGCCGTGAAAAAGGCTCTTTTCCATAAAGGACTGATGTATCGTTATAATAGTGCAGATGATTTCGGTATGCCTTCCTCTGCTTTCACGATCTGTACGTTCTGGCTGATACAAGCCTTGTTTGTTACCGGACGGAAAGATGAGGCCAGGCTTTTGTTTGATGAGATACTGAAATATTCGAACCATTTGGGATTGTTCAGTGAAGATATCGACTTCGATACAAAAGAACAATTGGGGAATTTCCCACAGGCTTATTCTCATCTGGCATTGGTGAAAACAGCCATTTTATTTGCTGAAGAAGATAAGCGGTTACCGTTTTTCCGTCCCTGACAGACTAATAAAGGGGAGGGTGGGAGGCAAACATAGTTTTAGATTGAATTTGCATAATATTTGGATATATACAAAAAGTATTCTTATCTTTGCCGCATAATTTTATAAATACTCCGATGAAAATATCTTAAGTAAAGCCGGTTTACATACTAATTAAGAGGTGCCTTAAAATGGTTTCACCCCCATTGTTTATATTACCTTTTCCTTATATACCTTCCCGGCTATCTGAGTGCCACTCTCAGGCACGTTTTTAATCCACTTTAGTTTCTAACATTTTTAAAGCAATTAGTCTATGTGCATATCAGTACAGCAGCTTAGCTATATCCATGCGGATAAAGAACCACTGTTTCAGAATATTAATTTGACGGTAAATAAAGGAGAACAAGTCTCATTGGTCGGAAATAACGGTTCCGGTAAATCTACTTTGCTACGTATTATTGAAGGAGGTTTGAAACCTGTTTCGGGCGAAGTCGTTTGTTCTTCCCAACCTTATTATGTGCCCCAGCATTTCGGGCAATACGATCAGTTGACGGTTATGCAGGCCTTGCAGGTAGAGTCTAAAATTAAAGCCTTACTGGCCATTATTGCCGGGGATGCATCTATCGGAAATTTTACCGCTCTGGATGATGACTGGAATATCGAGGAACGTTGTCTGGCGGCTCTTTCCTTTTGGGGATTGCAGTATATCCGGTTGGATCAGCCCATGTGTACGCTTAGCGGCGGTGAAAAGACAAAAGTATTCCTGTCAGGCCTGCAAATCCATTCTCCGGAAATTATACTGATGGATGAACCGACCAACCATCTGGATACCGGAAGCAGAAATAAGTTATACGGTTTCATTGAGTCGAGCCGTGCCACAATGCTTATCGTGAGCCACGACAGGACTTTATTGAACCTGCTGCCTTATACCTGCGAACTGGACAGAAGCACCATTTCGCTCTATGGCGGTAATTATGAATTTTACAAGGAACAGAAGGAACAAGCCCTGGCTGCCTTGCAAAATCAATTAAGTGAAAAAGAAAAAGAGTTGCGTCTGGCAAAGAAGATAGCTAGGGAAGCACTCGAGAGAAAGAATAAATCGAGTTCAAGGGGAGAGAAAAGTGCTGTAAAGAAAGGCATTCCCCGGATAATGATGGGGGCCATGAAGGAGGGTGCAGAGAATAGTACCGTTAAATTAAAGAACGTACACGATGATAAAATGAGTGCGATCAGCTCTTCCATTACGGATATACAAACCGCTTTGCCCAATATGCGGCAGATGAAAACGGATTTTAATTCCCCGGATCTTCATATAGGAAAGATATTGGTAACGGCCAAAGACGTGAATTTTGGATATGGCGAAAGCCGTTTGTGGCAAGATCCGTTGAACCTGCAAATAAAAAGCGGCGACCGTATCCGGTTCAGCGGAAATAACGGTGCGGGAAAGACAACCTTACTGAAATTGCTCCTGGGAGAACTGGAACCAACGGAAGGAACTATTACCCGTGCAGACTTTAAATATATCTATATCGATCAGGAATATTCGATCGTGCAACCTCATCTTACGGTTTTTGAGCAGTTGGAGCAATTTAACTTGTTTGCCAAACCGGAACATGAGTTAAAAATGATACTGAGCCGTTTTCTTTTCCCGGTCGGCACCTGGGATAAAAGCTGTTCAAAACTAAGCGGGGGAGAGAAGATGCGCCTGGCGATCTGTTGCCTGATGGTTAGCAATAGTACACCCGATTTGTTTATTTTGGATGAACCGACGAACAATTTGGATATACAGAGTGTTAATATAATAACAGCAGCAATAAAGGACTATAACGGTACGGTGCTGCTGGTATCTCACGATCTTTATTTTGTGAAAGAAATAAAAATAAACAGGGTAGTTGAACTTTTTTCTTCAAGTCCTGTTATTAAGATATAGTGTTTTTCATGGTATTAGAATTAAGTTAGATTAGGTTATCCGTCTTGTTCGTGAGAATAGGGCGGTTTTTTTATGTCCTATGGTTTGTACTTCGATAATGTCAGAATCTCCTGCGGATTGTTGTTGTTCATCAGTGCTTCGGGAGTCGCATTTGTTTCATTCATATATTGAGTGATGATCTGCAAGCCGATCCAGCTTCCGATATTTCCGGGAGCATCGCTGGTCAGGAAATGAGCGGGCATATCTTCGAAATACTTCATGGTCGTCATTTGATCGGGGGTATATAAATGCTTACGCTCTACGATCGCTTTCCATAAGTTCGCTTCATTATTTTTACACCATTCCCATGATTGGTCGGTATAACCGAACAAGTTGGCCGGCGTCATTTCGGGCAAAGCCAGCAGAACCATATATTTTATCTTTCCTTCGTAAATCATCCGGTCGAGCAGTACATTCTCTTTTCCGTCGAACGGATATTCGGACATCAACCAGCCTGCAACATAATCGGGCACTACATGCGAGGGTTGCATTTTACTGCGTTGATAGTCATAAAAGAAGTCCTGATATAAAGGATAATCTTCTCCCATATATTTATCGATGGACAGCGATAATAAGCTGTCACCCACCAATACATTCTGGTTGAAACCGGAGACGTGCATATATAAAGCCGGTATCTGCATAGTCGGGAAGTTTTCGTGTATCCAGGCGAAGGCATTACCCAGGGATTGTTCCAGCCCTGCTACGGAGTCGTACTTTTGGATGGCATCGCCGTACAGCTTCTTCAAGGTCGGTTCCGAATAAAAGTTTTCGAGTTTGGCAAAGAATCCCGGAAGATCCGGCGACTGCATGTTGAGGATGCCTTTACCCAGTATTTCGGTCATCTGCGGATATTTGGCTAATAACTGCTGATTAAGGGTTGTGTCGTCCGAATTGATCAATTGGAACAATTCTTTATCGAACCGGTTGATTGGCATCGGTACGGCAGAGGTAATGCTGTTGGCATTTGTATTTTGTCCGTTGCAGCTGCAAAAGCAAACGGTCATGAGGAATGTCAGGAATATTTTGAGGCTCATCGTTTATATCTTTATGTTATGTATCTTCTTCTTTCCTTGTCATTTTAATACGTTAAAAAATATTACTCGTGATACTAATTCCAAATAGTCGCCATAGTAATCTGATTTACCCGCTATAGTATGACAAATTGATAAACGGATATTTATACGTTATATTGTATGGAAAGTATCTTATTACTACCTTTGCAGCCCTTTTGAATATCCAATATGCAATTTACGAATAAACAAATTTGGCAAATCACCTATCCTGTACTTATCAGTTTGCTGATGGAGCACATGATCGGGTTAACAGATACGGCTTACCTGGGAAGGGTAGGAGAGGTGGAACTTGGTGCGTCGGCATTGGCCGGAGTCTATTATCTGGTTATTTATATGCTGGGGTTCGGCTTTAGTGTCGGGGCGCAGGTATTGATGGCACGAAGGAATGGGGCACATGATTATACACGGATCGGCCCGGTATTTATGCAAGGTTCGCTTTTCCTGTTACTACTTGCCGCTACTTTATTTACAGTTTCCCATTTCTATTCTCCTGTTATCTTGCGGAAGCTGATCGGTTCGGATGACGTGTATCATGCGACGATGAGTTATATCGACTGGCGTGTTTACGGTTTCTTCTTCTCATTCGTGGCAGTTATGTTCAGGGCTTTCTATGTGGGTATAACCAAGACGAAGATACTGACAGCCAACTCTGTAGTAATGGTGCTGACGAATGTGATGCTGAATTATGTCCTGATATTCGGTAAATTCGGATTTCCGGCCTTAGGGATTGCCGGAGCAGCTATTGCTTCCTCTATCTCGGAAGCTGTATCGGTGCTGTTCTTTATTATTTATACATGGAAGAAAATCGATTATAAGAAATATGCCATGTTCAGTTTCACCGGGATCGATTTCCGGATGTTGAAACAGATATTAAATGTATCTATCTGGATTATGGTGCAGCATGGCATTGCATTTATCGGTTGGTTCATCTTCTTTGTCGTGATGGAACATCAGGGGGAACGGCCGTTGGCTATTACGAATGTGGTGCGTAGTATATCTTCTTTCCTGTTTATGTTTGTCAATGCGTTTGCTTCTACTTCAAGCTCGTTGGTCAGTAATTTGATCGGCCAGGGGAAATCTGATCAGGTGATGGGATTATGTGGACGTATGATACGGCTGTGTTATTTCTTCGTGTTGCCTATAAGTGCACTACTCGCCTTATTTCCGGATCTGGTTTTAAGGATATATACGGATAATCCGGATTTGATACAGAGTTCTATCCCTTCCTTATGGGTGATGCTTTCTTCTTATCTACTGGCTGTTCCGGCTTTTATCTATTTCTTTAGTGTGTCGGGCACCGGAAATACACAATCGGCCTTGTTGATCGATATGGCAAGTATCTTCGTCTATGTGGCTTATACCTATTTTATTGGTGTCTGGCTGATGGCTGATGTTGCCGTTTGCTGGACGACGGAATTTGCTTACAACGGGATGTTGCTGATCTCGTTCTTTTATCTCTGGAAAGGGAATTGGCGGAATAAGAAGATATAAGGATATTATCTCTTTATCAACACCGTAAGCCTGAGAGACAGATCGAAGAATACCATCTTGGCATTTACGTTCTGTGTAATGTGCCGTTCCGCTTTAGCCAGTTCTTCCATGATATCGAATACATTCCGTTCGTTCACGTAGGGGGCGAACTTGGTGGCGAATCCTGCTTCGTCCAGATTCATATAATTGAGGTCGGGTGACTGGAAGCGGTACATGAAATTCTCACGGATCAGATGTTGGCAATATTGCAGGAAGTTCTTCTGTCGTTCACGTCCGATGCTGGCGAGCACATCACCCATCGCTTTCATTCCTTTTACGTTGCGTGCCCATGAGTTACGCATCATCGTCTTGAACTGTTCCAGATAGAAACTGTTTTCTTCGCTCAGGCTGATTGCTTCGACAGCCTTCAGATAACTGCCATTAGCCAGGTGAGCTACATGTTTGGCATCGTCAGGAGCCAGTCCGAACTGTGTGACCATAGCAGCGGTGATCGCTTCCGGATGGATGGAACGGACATTGATCCGCTGTGCACGCGACAGGATCGTTCCCAATATCTGGTCGGGTAATTCGGATACCATCAGGATAACCGTATTCAAAGGCGGTTCTTCTATCACTTTTAATAACTTATTGGCACAGGTAGGATGTAACTTTTCCGGTAGCCAGACCAGCAGGATGCGGTAAGTAGCTTCGTATATCTTGAGGTTCAGTTTACGGATGATTTCGTCACTTTCCTTCGAATAGATCAACGCCTGCGAGTTACCGGCTTCGATATAATCCAGCCATCCGTCTATATTGAAATAAGGGCGGTCTTTCAGAAAACCTCTCCATTCGGTCAGGTAATCGTCGCATACTTCCTTTTTCTTCTCTTTTTTCGCTACGATAGGGAATACGAAGTGTAAGTCGGGGTGAGCCAGTTCGTTATACTTCAGGCAGGAAGGACATTGCCCGCAGGCATCGTTCTCTGTGCGATGCGTACAATTCAGATAACGGGCATAAGCCAGCGCCAAAGGAAAGGCACCTGCACCGCCCTGTTCCGTAAAGAGTTGAGCATGTGGGACAACTCCTGTCTGAGCTGAGTGTATTAATTGTTTCTTAATCTCTTCCTGACCGATTATATCTTTGAAGTACATGAACGCTCCTTGTTAAGTTGATAGAACAAAGGTACGAATAATCGGGGAAATAAGAAATGCCGTTTTAATGTGTCGGTTGTATTTTACTAAATATACTTTTAGCTATAAAGAGTAATAGCAGGAAAGGATATACTGCCAAATCCATAGCAATGAATAGTATGTATTTCATATCAGTCTTATTTTTAATTTTTATCTGTATGACAGAAATATTTTGAAAACCCCTATCATTATAACAGCTTTTTTTTATTTATGTTGAAAATGACATAAAGACATGTATAGTTAATAATACGTGATAAAATATGCTTGTATTCTCTTTTTTAGTGACGGGCAAAGGTATTAAAAAGCTGCATTCGGGTTTGATATTGTTACAAACATTAACGTTTGAACCTTCCACAGGCCTTGAAAAATTTCATTCGGGTGTTTTTTGAAAAAGGTCCGGAAGAAAATTTATAAAAGTCCGGACCTTTTTTGGCAAAAGACTGGACTTAACAAATGTAAATAAGGGGGCTTTTTTTCATGAAATAAGCACTTTTTGTAAGATAAGTATATGCCGTAGAGCATGTTTTTACTCTATATTGCTTGAGTGGATGGCTGTTTCCAGATTATCTATGCGAGTGGTATATTTATGAAAAGCAGACGATAAGATGGTAAATAATCTGTTTTGTTGTTTTGTGGCTTGGATTTATTAGCTGATTGTTTCTTTTTGATAAATACAATGTCTTTGTGAGTGCTTTATTTATAACCGTTGTGTGTAACGGGGCAGAATAGAGTAATCTCCGGCAGGTAAATTATCAAAATGACAAATAGATAATAGTAAGCGATATTTTTTCTTTTTCTGAAAATAGTAATACATTTGTCAGAGTATAGAACCTGTTAATTACTCATTATATGAAAAATCTCAGATATCTAATAGTTCTCTTTGTTTTGTTAACCAGTTTTTCTGCAACACGTATGTTTAGTCAAGACACTTCTCCTCTGATCCGTTTCGGTCTGATTGCTGATATTCAGTACGGCGATTGTGATACGCATGGGGATCGCTATTACAGAAACTCTTTGGAGAAACTAACTTCCTGCATAGATAGTTTAAATGAACAGAAAGTGCAGTTTACGATTAATCTGGGTGATATAGTAGACAGAAGCCCTGCTGACATAGATCCGGTGGTCGATTTGCTGAAAAAACTGGATGCTCCTGTTTATCATACGACGGGTAACCATGATTACAAAGGTTTTACAAATAATGGAGACCTGTTTAACAAGTTAGATATGCCCGCAGAGTATTATTCCTTTAAGAAAGGAGACTGGCTTTTTATTGTGCTGAACACCAATGAAATCGCCTCTTATTCCAATATAAAAGGCACCTGGAAAGAAGCTGAACTGCCGGTTATGCTGGATCGTATTAAATCATCCAAACGTAATAATGACCAGGATTGGAACGGCGGTATCAGTAGCAAACAACTGCAATGGCTGAAAGACCAGTTGCAAGAGGCACAGAAAAACGGCATGAAAGTACTGGTGCTTTCGCATAATCCGATTTATCCTGCTACAGAATTTACCGCATTGAACGATCAGGAGATACTGGATACCATCGCCGATTTCTCCTGTGTGAAATGTGTGATCAGCGGTCATCATCATACCGGGGCTTTTGCCTATTATAAAAATATTCCCTGCATAACGACAGAAGGTATGATTGAAACAGAGTCTAAAAATGCTTTTGGTGTGGTGGATATTTATGAGAACGGACTTGTGCTGACCGGATACGGAAGGACGAAATCGTATACTATTCCATTGAAATAGGGAATATAAATAAATGATACTTACACGAAGATGGGTGCAATAAAAGCAGATAGAACGGATGAATTGTTCCGGCGAATTTCCTTTTCAGATGACGAGGAAGCTTTCCGGCTATTATTCTACGATTTTTTCTCTCCTTTATGTGTGTTTGCTTACCGGTATGTAGAAGATAAAGCAACCTGTGAAGATATTGTGCAGGATACCTTTTTTCGGATATGGAAGAATAGGAAGAGTCTGGATATACATGTTTCAGCCCGTAACTTTTTATTGACTACCGTGAGGAACAGTTGTCTGGATTGGTTGCGGAAACAGGCTGTCGAGAAGCGTTGGGAAGAGAAGTTCATGGAAGAGCCGGAAGAGGATACTTCCGATCTGTATACGACTGTGGAACTGGAATACCTTCTTAACCAGGCTTTAGATAAATTGCCGGAGCAGATATCTTCCACCTTTCGGAGTAATCGTTTTGACGGGAAAACATATACGGAGATAGCCGAAGAGAAAAATATTTCGGTAAAAACGGTTGAGTCCTATATGACCAAGGCTTTGAAGCATCTTCGGGTGGAGCTGAAGGATTATTTGCCTTTTTTTATCGGATTTCTTTATTGAGGCATAGGGTATATGGGTAGGTTGTTCGTCTATATAGTAAAAATAGAAGATAGTTATGAAAGAGCATGATACAGATATGAAATCTATCCTTGAACTTTCTGACAGACTGATGGCACAGAAAAAAATAAATGTGGATCGGAACTGGACAGAACTACATAAGCGTATCAGGAACGATCGCTGGAAAGTGCGTCTGGGGCAGTTCATACGGACTTCTGCTGCAATATTATTATTACCGCTGTTGATCCTTTCTGGTTACTTGTATTATCATTTGGAACAATGGAAATCTTTGCCGGTCGAACAAGTGGAACTGGTAGCAGCTTATGGAGTTGTCTCAAAGGTTGTTTTGTCCGACGGTTCGGAGGTTTGGCTAAATTCCGGTTCTAAACTAGTATATCCTAACCGGTTTGTTGGAAAACGTCAGGTTTACTTATCGGGAGAGGCTTATTTTAAAGTAGAATCGGACGCTTCCCATCGTTTTGATGTACAAACCTCGGATGGCGTAACCGTGAGTGCTTACGGAACGGAGTTTAATGTACAGGCTTATGATAAAGAACCGAATGTAACAGCTACTTTAGCCAAAGGACAAATCAGTGTCGAGCAGGAGGATTTGCAATTGAGTAAGCATTTGAAACCGGGTGAGCAGGCTGTATTTGCCAGAAACGAAAAAAATATCACCTTGCAAAAGGCTAATATATTAATGGAAACAGCCTGGAAAGACGGTAGGATCATGTTCCGCAGAACACCGATGGAAGATGTTGCCAAGCAACTTTCCCGTCATTTTAATGTGGATATTCAACTACAGGGAAAAGAAGTGTTCGGATATTCTTATTCGGCAACGTTTACTACGGAGACACTGGCTGAAATACTTTCTTTACTGGAAAAGAGTGCACCGATCCGTTGTGAGATCATAGAACCGGAGCAGCAGGGTGACTATGCCTTCTCGAAGAAAAAGGTACTTATTCATTCTTATTATCCAAAGTAAAATAACTGGAATTACTTTATTCAGTAAATTATTCGTGTGAAGTTTTTATTGATGGGATGTCTTGATTATTATAGATCGGATATCCTGTTCGGGGAATCTTGTGCTGTTCGGGCAGTTTAAAATAAAGCAAATATATTTTTTTGAAAAAAAGATTACTTTTTTCGTAGGGTATTCTTCCGGGCAGTTCGTCTATATATTGAGATATGGAAATAAATATTGTTTAATTGTTAACTTTAAAAGTATATGAGAAAAGGAGAAATATAGCCCAAAAAAGAACGGGAAAACGAAGCTGTTTTCCCGCCTGTGAGATAAACGTTCTTTGAACATCCTACCTTTCAAAGTCCGTTTTAAATTAAGTTTTTACACCTAATCATAATCTAGTGTGAATTTATGAAGAAAATATTAATTCCGAAAGAATTTAAGTCTTCTTGTGACTTATTACCAAAAATTCCCATGCGTATGCGGATCACTTCAATTTTGTTAGCCGGTTTTCTGTTTCAAGCCCATGCGGAAACACTTTATTCCCAGTCTGCCCGTGTCTCTTTGGAAATGCGCAATGCCACAGTGGAAGAAGTGCTTAATGAGATAGAAGCGAAATCAGATTACTATTTCTTATATAATAGTAAATTGATCAATGTAGATCGTAAAGTATCAGTGTCTGTAAATGAAAACAGTGTCGAATCTGTTTTACATAGGCTGTTCGATGGAACGGATATCGATTACAAAGTAAATGACAAGCAAATTGTGTTGAGCCTGAAAACATTGAAGATGAATTTACCAGGTATCGATCAACAGAAAAAGAATATAACAGGAACAGTTGTCGATGCAACCGGACTTCCTATTATCGGTGCTAATGTGATGATTAAAGGAACCACCAACGGTACGGTGACCGACGTAGAAGGCCGGTTCTCTCTGGAAACATCCGATGATGCTATCCTGGAAGTTTCTTATATCGGTTATACAAGCTACGAAGCTCTGGTTGGCAATAAGAGTTCTTTCACTATCACTTTAAAAGAAGATCTGAAGACTTTGGACGAAGTAGTAGTTGTTGCCTATGGTACGCAGAATAAACGAAGTGTAACAGGCTCTATGGAAACGGTAAAATTGGATGATCTTTCCGAGCTGCCTGTCGGTCAGTTCTCTCAGAAAATGCAAGGACAGGTTACTGGTGTTCAGATCAGCCAGGGTTCGGGACGACCGGGACAGGGTGTTAATGTACGTATCCGTGGTGCCGCTTCTATTTCTACTACATCTACTCCTCTTTATGTAGTCGATGGTTTCCCTATCGTCGGAGATATTAATAACATTAACCCGAATGAAATAGAGAGCATGACGGTCTTAAAGGATGCGGCCGCCACTTCTCTGTATGGGTCGAGAGCTGCCTTCGGTGTTATTCTGATTACAACCAAACGTGCAAAGGCCGGTGAAACCAAAGTAAGTGCAAACGCTTACATGGGTATTCAGCAGGTTCCTAAACATGGGCGTCCGGAACTGATGAATGGTACGGAATGGGCTCAGTTCAGGAAAGAACATTATGAAGATATGGGGATAGAAGTTCCTGATGCCTTTAAGAATCCGTCGCAATACGGCGAAGGTTACGATTGGTATGATGCGATGTTGCGCACTGCCATGATTGGCGATTATAGTGTTTCTGTCAATGCAAGCAAAGGTGATTTTACAAGTTCGATCGTTCTGGGTTATTTCAGACAGGAAGGTGTTGTAAATAATTCGGCCTATAACCGGTTTACCGCCCGTGCGAATAATGAATATAAATTCAATGATAAATTTAAGATTGCGTTTAATATCGCACCGAGTTTCAGCTTTGACGATGCTCCTCCTGCTGATGGATTTTTCGGAAGTGGTGGCGGATTGCTGGATAATGCCAGATTAACTCCTCCTATTCTTTCCTGGAAAGAGGCAGACGGTTCATTACCTGTTACGGTAACGACTCCGGGTGTAACCTCTTTTGAAACTCCGAACTGGATACGTTCTGCAAAAGACATAACGAACAGATCGCAGTGGAATCGCTTGCTGACCAACGGTTATCTGGAATATGAGCCGATCAGTGATTTGAAATTAAAAACAAGTATCAGTGTTGATTTGGGAAATAGCAATACTCATTATTTCCAGCCGTCTACTGCAGGCCGTGCTTTTGCTGCCGCCCCAAGTAAGATCAATGCTTATCTTTCGGACAAGACATTCCGCTATTGGTCGTGGCTGTCTGAAAATACAGTGTCGTATGCTAAACAGCTCGGTGAACATTCCTTCGATATTTTAGGTGGTTATACCGTTCAGCAATATCGTAGTGATTATTCTGAAATATCCGGCTCCAATTTCCCGGACGACCGCATCCAGACGATCAATATGGCGCTTGTAAAGAATAATCCCTCTATGGATATCCAGGAATGGAGTATGATCTCTTATCTGGCTCGTTTGAACTATGATTATAAAGGACGTTATCTGCTGAATGCAAGTATCCGTCGTGATGGTTCTTCCCGTTTCGGTAAGAATACAAAATGGGGGAATTTCCCGTCGGTTTCTTTAGGATGGATCGCCAGTGAAGAAGAGTTTATGCAGAAGATCGAACCGATTTCTTTCCTGAAGGTTCGTGGAAGTTACGGATTGGTTGGTAATAATAATATCGGTAACTATACTCATTATAATGTCGTAAGCAGTGCTAATACGGTATTTGGTGAAACGTCTTCCAGCGGTACGGCCGTGACCCAACTGGGTAATGATAACCTGGGATGGGAAACGACTAAACAATTGGATTTAGGTGTTGATTTCGGCTTCCTTAATAACCGTATTAATTTTACATACGATTATTACAACAAGCGTACAACCGAATTGCTTTACAATCTGCCTATTCCTCAGGAGTCCGGATTCTCCAGTTTTACGGGTAATGTCGGTGAATTAAAATTCTGGGGACATGAATTTTCTCTGGATACAAAAAACCTCGTAGGCGAATTTAAATGGAATACGAATTTCAATATTGCATTCAGCGATAATAAAGTATTGTCTTTATCCGGAAACAGCGATCAGATCGTTGCTTATGCAGAACGTGTTTCTACAATTACAAAAGTAGGAGGTCGGATCGGACAGTTCTACGGGCCTATCCAGTTAGGTGTTTACGTCGATCAGCATGATTTCGATAATTCACCCAAGATGGTAGACTCGCAGGTGGGTACGATTAAATTTAAGGATATCAATGGGGATGGCCAGATTACATGGTCGGATGTCGATGGTGATAAAACGGAGATAGGAAACCCGTTCCCGAAATTTGTTTTCGGTTTCACCAATAATTTCTCTTATAAGAATTTTGATTTATCTATCGTGACATCCGGTACTTATGGTAATAAGGTTTGGGCGAATGAAGAAGGTATTGCGAATCTGGATGGTGTATTCAATGTATTGAAAGATATTAAAGACAGATGGCGTTCTCCTGAAAATCCCGGAGCCGGGAAATATGGTAAAACAACAGGATCGACCGAACCTGACCGTTTGAACCATTCCAGAAGTGTATACAATGGTAGCCATTTAACAATCAACAATGTGACATTAGGCTATAATATACCTTGTGCGGGGATTAAAGGTATAAGTAATCTGAGAGTATATGGCAGTATCCAGAACCTGTATACATTTACAAAATATCCTTACGGAAACCCGGAAGCCGGTGTGGATCAAAACGGAAATGCGCCAAGTGCTTTGCTGCAAGGTATTGACTTCTCTACTTATCCCGTTCCCCGTACATTTACATTGGGTATAAGCTTAACGATCGATTGATAAATTATAAACGAATAAGTCTTTTTGTTATGAAAATATGTAAGTATATAACGTTTCTGGGAATTACTTTCTTACTAAGTAGTTGTACGAATGATTTTCTGGACATACCGTCGGAAACGACACTAAGCTCTGCAATCTATTATAAAAGTCAGAGTGACTTTGAGCAAGCGATTAATGGTGCTTATGCTCCATTACGTGGGATGTATAGCGGAAATGAAGGGGCATGGGCTATGGGTGAGTTACGGTCTGATAATACGACCTATAAGTTTAATCCGAATGACCGTGGAACGACCCAGGCTGAATATATAAAGGATTTTATCGAACAGGCAGATAATAGAGTCCCTTTAAATAAATGGGCATCCAACTATTCGGTAATTTCCCGGGTAAATCATTTATTGGAACCGATCGATGGCATTGAGTTCGACGAAAGTGCAAAAAATAATATTAAAGGTCAGGCTTATTTCTTGCGGGCTTTTGCTTACTTAGACCTGGTTCAGTATTTTGGTAGCGTGCCTTTGCATCTGACGCCGGTAAAGACTTTGGAAGAGACATCTTTACCTTTGTCTTCAGTGGAAGATGTTTATAACCAGATTATTTCGGATGCTCAACAAGCTGCAAATTTATTACCAGATAAAGCAAGTCAGGAAGGAGGACGTGCAACATCGGGAGCTGCTAAAATGCTGTTGGGAAATGTGTATATTAATTTGAAGAAATGGTCGGAAGCTGAAGCGATATTGAAAGAAGTGACCGGATATGAGCTTTTGTCGGATTATCATCAGGTTTATGAAACCTCCAATAAGAATCATAAAGAATCTATATTTGAGATTCAATATAAGGAGGGAACGGAAGGTTATGCCAGCTTCTTTTTCTATACATTCTTGCCTCAACCTATCTCGGCAGAAGAAATTACAGCGATTACTGGTATAGCGGAATCCGCTCGTACGGTCGAAGGGTATAATATTCCGACACCGGATATTATCGCAGCTTATGAACCGGGTGATTTAAGAAAGGATGCATCTGTCGGTACGCTGATTGCTAATGGCGAGCCGTACCCTTATATTAAGAAATATTGCCATGCACATGCTTTATCTGGTAACACCAATGATAACTGGCCTGTATATCGTTATGCTGAAACACTGTTGTTTTTAGCTGAAGCGGCAAATGAACAGAATAAGACAGGTGAAGCATTGAATTATTTGAATCAGGTGAGACAACGTGCCGGCCTGGTAGATTGTACGGCATCCGGACAGAGTGCAATTCGTGAAGCTATTTTAAAAGAAAGACGTGTGGAGCTGGCTTTTGAAAATAAAAGATGGCTGGATTTGGTTCGCAGTGGTAATGCTGAGTCTGTGATGAAGGCTTATGGCCAACGTGTGAAAGCGAATCCTCAGGCTTATTATTTCCCGCAAGGTTATACGGTTTCTCCCGCAGCATATACTAATATTCCATTGCTATATGCTTTGCCTGCTGCAGAAGCTGCCTTAAGTCCTTATTTTTAAATAAGATCAAAGCTCTTTATCAGGTGTCTGACACCTGATAAAGAGCTTGCTAATTAATAAAGTGAACCATGAAAAGATATTTAAATATAATAGTTTTTGCATTATTGGCTATGTCCTGTTCCGGATCTAAAGTCAATAATTCAAAACTGGAATCAGAGTTTCTCTCTCCTCCTGAAAGTGTCCAGACAAGTGTGTATTGGTATTGGATGTGTGGCAATATATCCAAGGAAGGAGTTATAAAAGACTTGGAAGAAATGAAGCGTGTCGGCATTAACCGGGCGTTTATCGGACATAATTATTTTGACCCTTATGAAGGCGGACGAAATGTCCGGCTGATGAGTGACGAGTGGTGGGATATTTTGCATACGGCTTTGAAGAAGGCAGCAGAATTAAATATTGAAATAGGTCTGTTTAATTCTCCGGGATGGACACAGGCTGGCGGCCCCTGGATAAAACCAAGTGAGTCGATGCGTTATTTGACACATTCGGATCTGACAGTGAAAGGGCCACAGAAAGTGGTTGTTAAACTGGAGAAACCGAAAGCTGATTTTCAGGATGTGAAAGTGATCGCTTATCCATCGTCGGCGTCAAAGCAGATGGTTTTGAACTCATCTAATGCCCAGATATCTGTTTCACCGACATTAAAACAAGTGGAAAAGATGTTTGACGGCGATCGTTTATCTGATGTGCGTCTTCCGCAGAATGTAGATTATAGTATCGATATAAAGACCCGGAAAGAGTTTACTGCTCGTAGTCTGACAATTTATCCTTCGCATTCGAATATTAATGCAACGATCGAATTACAGGCAAAAAAAGGAAATACTTATCGTACGCTTTCCAGTTTTGTTATTGACTGGCATCATCTGGCCGTTATCGTCGGTTTCCAACCATTTGCCCCGATTGTTATGACGCTTGACGAAACGACTGCAAATGAGTTTCGTTTGTTGGTAAAGAACAGCCACCAGGAAGGAGGCATTGCGGAAGTAGAACTATCTTCTGTTCCCCGGATCGAGAATTATGCTGCAAAAACATTTGCTAAAATGTTCCAGGATCCTCTTCCTCAGTGGGATTATTATATGTGGCGTGACCAGCCTGAGATTTCAGATACCTCATTGAATATTGATCCTAAAGATGTTTTGGACATTTCTGCTTGTATGACAGCAGACGGAACATTGACATGGGAAGTACCTGAAGGAGAGTGGACGGTGTCGAGAACCGGAATGACTTCGACGACAGTCACCAACAATCCGGCCGGCCCGGATGGAACAGGCCTGGAAGTAGATAAGATTAATAAAAAGCATGTGGCCAGCCATTTTGATGCATTTATCGGGAAGATATTAAAACGTATTCCGGCTGAAGACCGCAAGACCTTTAAAGTCGTAGTGCAGGATAGTTATGAGTCCGGAGGTCAGAACTTTACGGATGGTTTCCTGGAAAGTTTTAAAGAACGTTACGGGTATGATGCACTGCCGTTCATACCGGCTTACTTTGGTCAGGTAGTTGGTAGCCAGTCCCAATCAGATAAGTTTTTATGGGATATGAGACGTCTGGTAGCTGATAAGATTGCTTATGAATATGTTGGAGGTTTCAGGGAACTTTCCCATCAGCACGGTCTGAGAACCTGGCTTGAAAACTATGGACATTGGGGATTTCCTGCGGAGTTTCTGATGTATGGCGGACAATCTGATGAAGTAGGAGGTGAGTATTGGTTACCTAATGTGGTTCCTTCCTGGGAGAATAATCTGGGAAATATTGAGAATCGTGCCGCTTCATCTTGTGCACATATTTATGGCAAGAACTTGGTCTCTGCCGAATCAAATACCAGTGGTGGCCCCGCTTTCTCGCGTGTACCCGCTGATGCAAAACAACGTACTGATAAATATTTTTCGGAAGGAATAAATAATACCTTATTGCATGTATTTATTCAGCAACCGGATTCTGATCGATATCCGGGGACAAATGCGTGGTTTGGTACTGAATTTTATCGGACAAACACTTGGTATTCTCACATTGATCTATTTATCGATTATGTCAAGCGTTGTAATTACATGCTTCGACAAGGGCTTAATATAGCGGATGTCGCTTATTTTATAGGTGAAGATGTTCCTAAGATGACAGGTATTCAGGATCCGGCTCTGCCCGTTGGGTATCAGTTCGATTATATCAATGCGGAAGTTTTGCTGCGTGATGCACAAGTGAAAGACGGTTTGATTACATTACCGCATGGAACGGCTTATCGTGTATTGGTTTTGCCCCGTATAAATACGATGCGTCCGGAAGTCCTGAATAAAATCAAACAATTGGTTATGGATGGAGCAATTGTTTTAGGTACGCCTCCGACGCATTCACCCAGTCTTCAGAATCAACCTCAGGCAGATGAGCAGGTAAAGGCGATGGCTATGGAGTTGTGGAAAGATGTCGACGGTAAAAATTCTACTTCGGCAAAAGTAGGAAAAGGTATGCTCTTTAACGGAGTAGGATTGGAAGAGGTTTTCTCAAAGATCGGATGTACAGAGGACTGTAAAATACCTGCAGGTGTACCTTTCCTTTTCGGACATCGTAAAATGGATAATACGGAAATCTATTTTATCTCCAATCAAAGTGAGTCTACACAAAAGGCTGCTCTTAAATTCCGGGTAAAAGGTTTGCGCCCTGAATTATTTGATCCTATAACAGGAAATATACGTGATCTGACCGAGTTTACTTCAGATGCAACAGGTACGACTGTGCCAGTTACATTACATGGATATGAAAGCGGTTTTATAGTATTCCGTGAGAAGGGTAACCCAACTCCCAGAACAAAGAATTTCCCTGATCCTGTAACATTCTCTGAACTGAAAGGTGAATGGGATATCACATTCAATGGCAAATTATCGAATCCGGCTCCGATACGTCTGGAAGAACTTCAGGATTTATCAAAGTCAGCCAATGACAGTATCAAATATTTCTCCGGGAATATGCTTTATACGACTACTTTCAATTTTGACCGTCCTTTATCCAAAGGCGAAAAGGTTTATCTGGATCTTGGCGAAGTTAACAAATTGGCAAAAGTATGGATTAACGAACAATATGTGGGTGGAGCATGGACAATGCCGTATAGTGTGGATATATCTTCTGCGTTGAAACAGGGAAAGAATACACTTCGTATTGATGTGGTCAATACTTGGGTCAACCGTATGATAGGTGATAAGAACTTGCCGAAAGAACAACGGGAAACATGGGCTGGAATAAACGATTATCAACCTGATTCTCCTTTACGGAAAACGGGACTGATCGGGCCAGTGAAACTTGAAATAATAAAGTTCTAGTTGTTTAGATGTTACTTAGTTAATTAAAAAGGAAAGAAACTCGTTTTTACTGTTTCTTTCCTTTTTATATTTTAATAAATTTCTTTTGCCACCTTATAAACACTGTCCGTAGCCATCATAGTGTAAAAATGCAAGCTCGGAACGCCATGAGCGATTAAGTCTTTACATTGTTGGACACACCATTCCACACCGACTGCTTTTACCTCGTCATCATTTTTACATTTGCGAAGTTCGGTTGCAAACGGTTCGGGTATGTCGGAGCGGAATATCTTTGGTAATACCGTCAATTGGTTTTTGAATACGACCGGCTTGATACCTGGAATGATCGGTACGGTGATACCTTCCGCACGGCAACGGTCTACAAATGAATAATATTTTTCGTTATCGAAGAACATTTGGGTAACCAGGTAATCAGCTCCGTTTTTTACTTTCTCTTTCAGGTAGAAGATATCGGAATCCATATTCGGAGCCTCTTCGTGCTTTTCCGGATAACAAGCCATTCCGTAAGAGAACGGCGTTTCATTGGCTTCAAAAGTTGAACCGTCCACTGCTATTCCTTTATTGAAATTGTTAACCTGCTCCTGTAAGTCTGTGGCATGTTCGTGATACATTTCTGTATTTTGTCCGGCTTCCAATGTCTTTACATCTCCACGAAGTAAAAGCAGGTCGTAAACACCCAGAAAGTTAAGGTCGATCAGCGCATATTCCGTTTCATCTTTTGTAAACCCCTTACATATAATATGCGGTACAGCCGGAATGCCATACTTATTCTGGATAGCGGAAGCAATGGCAACCGATCCCGGACGTTTCCGGATATTTACCTTCTGGAAACTACCATCGGGAAGTGTCTTATAGATGTATTCGCTGTGATGGGAGGTTATATTAATGTATTTAGGATCGAACTCTTTCAGTTTATCAATCACATTGTACACTTTCTGTATGCTGTTCCCTTTCAAGGGCGGAAGTATTTCAAATGAGAAAGCAGTCGTTTTACTGCCGTTTATCAAATCAATGACTTTCATATTTTAATTATTTTTGCTGCAAAAGTAACAATTATCATCCGAAATAGCTTACTTTTGCGTTCATAATCTAATTACGACAAGATATGGAAAATATTAATTGGTCTGATCTGGCATTCGGTTATATGAAGACAGACTACAATGTACGGTGTTACTATCGTGATGGTAAATGGGGTGAGTTGGAAGTAAGTTCTTCTGAGATCATCAATATTCATATGGCAGCAACTTGTCTGCATTACGGACAGGAATCGTTTGAAGGTCTGAAGGCTTTCAGAGGGAAAGACGGAAAGATCCGCGTGTTCCGTATGGATGAAAACGGCAAGCGTATGCAGGCTTCCAGCCGTGGTATCAAGATGGCCGAACTTCCTCTTGAAAGATTTGAAGAAGCTGTTCGCAAGGTCGTAAAACTGAATGAACGTTTTGTTCCGCCTTACGAAAGCGGTGCAGCTCTTTATATCCGTCCGTTGATGATCGGTTTGGGTGCACAAGTAGGCGTTAAGCCGGCTCCCGAATATATGTTCATGATCTTTGTAACTCCGGTAGGCCCTTATTTCAAAGGAGGCTTCCAGCCGTCAAAGGTTTGTATCATGCGCGAATATGACCGTGCAGCACCTCAGGGAACCGGTACGATCAAAGTGGGTGGTAACTATGCAGCCAGTCTCGTTGCCGGTGAAAAAGCAAAAGAACAGGGATATGCAGCTGTTTTGTATTTAGATCCGAAAGAAAAGAAATATCTGGACGAATGTGGCCCGGCTAACTTCTTCGGTATTCGTGGAAACAGTTACATCACTCCGCAATCCCATTCAATCCTGCCTTCTATTACAAACAAGAGCTTGCAGCAGTTGGCTGAAGATATGGGGCTGACGGTTGAGCGTCGTCCTGTTCCGGTGGAAGAGATAGCTACTTTTGATGAAGCGGCAGAATGCGGTACAGCGGCAGTAATCGCTCCGATCTCACAGATCGATGATTTGGATATCAATAAATCGTATGTGATAGCCAAAGACGGTAAACCCGGATCTGTTTGCGAGAAATTGTATAACAAATTGCGTGGTATCCAATACGGTGACGAACCTGATACATACGGTTGGGTCAGCATTATTGATTAATCAGATATAAGGAACGTTGACAGTTAACGGTTACAAACTAAATAAAACCGTTAACTGCCAACTCCAATTTCTCAAACGTCAATACGCTTTGCCAACTTTGGATTGTCAACTGAAAATAAAATTGCTATGTCGGTATTGCAAAGTTGAGGATAATTTCTATCTTTGTGGCCTATATAGTAAGACAGTGAGGTGGAAGCATTCTTTAAAACACATAAATACCTTGTAGAACATTTGCATGCGCCGGTGCGCAGAGGGCTGATGGATGAGATTAACTGGGGCGACCGGTTGATCGGAATCAAAGGTTCCCGCGGAGTGGGTAAAACCACTTTTTTACTGGATTATGCCCGCGAATACTTTGGTGCTGATAATAAAGAGTGCCTGTATATAAATCTGAATCATTTTTATTTTACGGAACGTACGTTAGTCGATTTTGCTGCTGAATTCAGAGCAAAAGGAGGGAAGGTTCTGTTGATTGACCAGGTGTTCAAATATTCCGGATGGTCAAAGGAATTACGCTATTGTTATGATAATTTTGAAGATCTGAAGATCATCTTTTCCGGTTCGTCCGTTATGCGGTTGAAAGAGGAAAATCCCGATCTGTCGGGTAAAGTCGTTTCATACAATCTGCGTGGTTTTTCATTCCGTGAGTTTCTGAATCTGATGTCCGGAAATAGTTTTCCTGCCTATACGTTTGATGAAGTGATTGAGAACCACCAGGAGATTGCGAAAGGTATTTGTTCGGTTGCAAAACCAATGGCTTATTTTCAGGATTACCTGCATCATGGTTTTTATCCTTTCTTTCTGGAGAAACGGAATTTTTCCGAGAACCTGTTGAAGACAATGAATATGATGCTGGAAGTGGATGTCCTTTACATTAAGCAAATCGAACAGAGCTATCTTCCGAAACTCCGTAAATTACTGTATCTGCTGGCTATCAGCGCACCTTGTACGCCTAATGTCAGCCAGTTGAGTAAAGATATTGAAACATCACGGGCGACAGTGATGAATTACATTAAATATCTGACCGATGCCCGTTTGATGAATATGCTGTATCCGGTAGGCGAATCGTTTCCGAAAAAACCATCTACCGTATATATGTATAATTCGAATCTGATGTACCCCATTCGCCCTATGGAGGTAAATGTGCAAGCGGTGCGCGAATCTTTTTTCTATAACCAGCTTTTGAAAGACAATAAACTGAACGAAGGAATAAAGAACGCACACTTTCTGGTTAATGAAAAGTATAATTTCAGGATAGAGGAAAGTATGAAAGTGAAAAACAATCCCGATTTATACTACGCTGTAGACAAGGTTGAAGTAGGTGATGGCAACATGATCCCGCTTTGGCTTTTTGGCTTTTTATACTAAGAAATTATTTTTAAATACTAATAGTAAGAGTCTATGACAAAACAGAAGAAATTTTTGACCTGTGATGGTAATCAGGCTGCTGCTCATATTTCATATATGTTCAGCGAAGTAGCCGCTATTTACCCCATCACTCCGTCGTCTACTATGGCAGAATATGTAGACGAATGGGCTGCCGCCGGACGTAAAAACATTTTCGGTGAAACAGTTTTGGTACAGGAAATGCAATCAGAAGGTGGTGCTGCAGGTGCAGTTCACGGATCTTTGCAGGCCGGTGCCCTGACTTCAACTTACACAGCTTCTCAGGGATTGTTGCTGATGATCCCTAACATGTACAAGATTGCCGGTGAGTTGCTTCCTTGCGTATTCCATGTATCTGCCCGTACACTGGCATCTCATGCTTTGTGTATCTTCGGTGATCATCAGGATGTTATGTCTGCCCGTCAGACAGGTTTCGCAATGTTGGCAGAAGGTTCTGTTCAGGAAGTTATGGACTTGTCCGGTGTGGCTCACCTGGCTACTATCAAGTCTCGCGTTCCTTTCGTGAACTTCTTCGACGGTTTCCGTACATCACACGAAATCCAGAAGATCGAAGCATTGGAAAATGACGATCTGGCTCCGCTGATCGACCAGAAAGCGCTGGCTGAATTCCGTGCACGTGCATTGAATCCGGAAAAACCGGAAGCTCGTGGTATGGCTGAAAACCCGGATCACTTCTTCCAGCACAGAGAATCTTCTAACAAATACTATGATGCAGTGCCTGCTATCGTAGAAGAATATATGAACGAAATCTCCAAGATCACAGGCCGTAAGTATGGTTTGTTCGATTATTACGGAGCAGAAGATGCAGAACGCGTAATTATTGCAATGGGTTCTGTAACGGAAGCAGCCCGTGAAGCAATCGACCACCTGACAGCTCAGGGTGAAAAGGTTGGTTTGGTTTCTGTTCACTTGTATCGTCCGTTCTCTGCAAAGCACTTCCTGGCTGCTGTTCCTAAGACTGCAAAACGTATTGCAGTTCTTGACAGAACAAAAGAACCGGGTGCAACAGGCGAACCGTTGTATCTGGATGTTAAAGACTGCTACTACGGAACGGAAAATGCTCCGGTTATCGTAGGTGGCCGTTATGGTTTGGGTTCTAAGGATACTACTCCTGCTCAGATCCTTTCAGTTTACGAAAACCTGGCATTACCGATGCCGAAGAACCAGTTCACACTGGGTATCGTAGACGATGTTACATTCACTTCTTTGCCTCAGAAAGAAGAAATCGCTTTGGGTGGCGAAGGTATGTTCGAAGCTAAGTTCTACGGATTAGGTGCTGACGGTACGGTTGGTGCTAACAAGAACTCTGTAAAGATCATCGGTGACAACACAAACAAATATTGCCAGGCATATTTCTCTTACGACTCTAAGAAGTCTGGTGGTTTCACTTGTTCTCACCTGCGTTTCGGTGATCATCCGATCCGTTCTACTTATTTGGTAAATACTCCGAATTTCGTTGCTTGCCACGTTCAGGCTTACCTGCGTATGTACGACGTAACCCGCGGTTTGCGTGAAAACGGTACATTCCTGCTGAACACTGTATGGAACGGTGAAGAACTGGCTAAACACCTGCCGAACAAAGTAAAACGTTATTTCGCTCAGAAAAACATTACTGTTTACTATATCAATGCAACACAGATCGCATTGGAAATTGGTTTGGGTAACCGTACCAATACAATCCTTCAGTCTGCATTCTTCCGTATCACAGGTGTAATTCCTGTAGACCTGGCTATTGAACAGATGAAGAAATTCATCGTAAAGTCTTACGGTAAGAAAGGTGAAGATGTAGTTAATAAGAACTATGCAGCCGTTGATCGCGGTGGTGAATATACTCAACTGACAATTGATCCGAGTTGGGCTAATCTGCCGGACGATGAAGTTGTAGCAAACAACGATCCTGCTTTCATCAATGAAGTAGTTCGTCCTATTAATGCTCAGGATGGCGACTTGTTGAAGGTTTCTGCATTCGAAGGCATTGAAGACGGTACATGGCATCAGGGAACTGCCAAATACGAAAAACGTGGTGTAGCTGCCTTCGTTCCTGTTTGGGAAGCAGACAACTGTATCCAGTGTAACAAGTGTGCTTATGTTTGTCCTCACGCTTCTATCCGTCCGTTTGTATTGGATACGACAGAACAGGCTGGTGCTCCTTTCAGTGACTCATTGAAAGCTACAGGAAAGCAGTTTGACGGAATGCAGTTCCGTATTCAGGTAGACGTTCTCGACTGTCTGGGTTGTGGTAACTGTGCCGATGTTTGTCCGGGTAATCCGAAGAAGGGTGGTAAAGCGCTGAAGATGGCTGCTCTGGAAACTCAGTTGGCTGAAGCTCCTAAGTGGGACTATTGCGTTGAAAAGGTTTCAAGCAAACAACACTTGGTAGACGTTAAAGCTAACGTGAAGAATTCTCAGTTCGCAACTCCGTTGTTTGAGTTCTCAGGTGCTTGCTCCGGTTGTGGCGAAACTCCGTATGTGAAGTTGGTAACTCAGTTGTTCGGTGACCGTGAAATGGTTGCTAACGCAACAGGTTGTTCTTCTATCTATTCCGGTTCAGTTCCTTCAACTCCGTATACTACAAACGATAAGGGACAGGGTCCTGCTTGGGCTAACTCATTGTTTGAAGACTTCTGCGAATTCGGTTTGGGTATGGAATTGGCTAACGAAAAGATGCGTGCCCGCCTGACAAATGCGATGAACGCAATTATCGCAGCCGACAACGCGCCTGCTGAAGCTAAGGAAGTACTTAAAGCTTGGGTTGAAAACCAGAACGATGCCGACAAGACAAAAGAATTGGCACCTCAGGTATTGGCTATTGCTGAAGAAGGTATCACTCACGGCTGTCCGCTCAGCGCACAGATCAAGGAACTTTCTCACTTCCTGGTGAAACGTTCACAGTGGATCATTGGTGGTGACGGTGCTTCTTACGATATCGGTTACGGTGGTTTGGATCATGTGATCGCTTCCGGTAAGAATGTTAACATCCTGGTTCTGGATACTGAAGTGTATTCAAATACAGGAGGTCAGTCTTCTAAGGCTACTCCGGTAGGTGCAATCGCTAAGTTTGCTGCTTCAGGTAAGAGAATCCGTAAAAAAGACCTGGGTCTGATGGCTACTACTTACGGTTACGTATATGTGGCTCAGATCGCAATGGGTGCTGACCAGGCTCAGACATTGAAGGCTATCCGTGAAGCTGAAGCTTATGACGGTCCTTCATTGATCATCGCTTACTCACCCTGTATCAACCACGGTTTGAGAAAAGGTATGGGTAAGAGCCAGCAGGAAGAAGCGGATGCAGTTGCATGCGGTTACTGGCACCTGTGGCGTTACAACCCGGCATTGGAAGAAGAAGGAAAGAATCCGTTCACTTTGGATAGCAAAGAACCGGATTGGGCTAAATTCCAGGACTTCCTGAAAGGTGAGGTTCGTTTCTCTTCTCTGGCTAAACAGTTCCCGGCTGAAGCTGACGAATTGTTCAAAGCTGCCGAAAGCAACGCTAAGTGGAGACTTAATAACTACAAGCGTCTGGCTAAACAGCAGTGGGGTGTTGAAGAAGAAGCATAATGGTTTGATATGCAATATAGGGTAGAGAAAAACTTTACCCTTATAAAATAAAAGCGGAGATTCTACTCGGATCTCCGCTTTTTCATTCTTATCTATTTCCTTTAAAACTGAAGCTGTGCGTTTAGAAATGGAAATTGTGCCTGATGCCAATATGGATAGATAGAAGTAACCTGGCTCACATCATCCAGGCGTTTTATCTGCTCCGGTGTTAAATTCCATCCGACAGCTTCCAGGTTTTGTTTTAATTGCTCTTCCGTACTTGCTCCGATAATAAGGCTGGAAACGGTCGGGCGTTGCAATAACCAGTTTAATGCACATTGTGCTATACTATGTCCCGTCTCTGCTGCCACCTCTTCTAATACATCCATTATATTATACAGACGTTCGTATGAAGTCGCTTCATCCGGGATCGGGCTTCCGCCACGTGCTACACGTCCATCCGCAGGAATAGGATTGTTACGTCTGTATTTACCTCCCAAACGGCCTGCTGATAATGGACTCCAGATGATAGAACCTACTTTCTGGTCGATACCGAGCGGCATCAATTCCCATTCATATTCCCTGTTAAGCAAAGAATAATGAACCTGGTGCGCCACATAACGACTCCAGCCATACCGTTCGGAAACAGATAATGCTTTCATCAGATGCCAGCCGGAGAAATTGGAACAGGCGATATATCGTACCTTACCCGCTGTGATTAAGTCGTCCAAAGCACGGAGTGTTTCTTCTACAGGCGTGTTTGCATCAAATCCATGCATGTGATATATATCGATATGATCGGTATTCAGTCTTTTCAGACTAGCCTCGCAAGCATTGATCAAGTGGAAGCGGGAAGAGCCCATTGCATTGCGGCTTTCCGGATTCAGATTGAATGTAGCTTTTGTCGAAATAAGTAGTTTATTCCGAAGTCCTTCCATTGCTTTTCCTAAGATTTCTTCTGATAATCCGCCGGAATAAACGTCTGCCGTATCAAATAAGTTTACACCGGCATCCAGGCACATGTTTATCATTCGTCTGGCTTCCTCCACCTGGGTATGTCCCCATCCTTCGAAACCATTTGTCCCTCCAAAAGTAGCAGTACCTAAACAGAGTACGGGAACATACAGTCCCGAACCACCTAATTGTCTATATTCCATAACTCACCTATTAAATTGTTATTAAGATAGCATCTACAAATGTATATAAAAATTGCATGTGTTTATTTATTCTTATCTTTGTATCAAATTTAGGTTATAAGAAAAGTATGATTAAGGCAGTTTTTTTCGATATCGACGGAACATTGGTCAGTTTTAAAACGCACGAAGTCCCCCAATCCACCATTGAAGCATTGGATCTCTTACGGAAGAAAGGTATTAAAGTCTTTATTGCTACAGGGCGCCATTACACCTCCATTAATAATCTGGGCGATTTAAAGTTTGACGGGTATGTGACTTTAAATGGTGGTTATTGTTTTGCAGGGGAAGATAAAGTGATCTATAAACACAGTATTCCTGATAGGGATATCGAGGCCCTGATCCGTTATATGGAAACTGAAGAGTCTTTCCCTTGTGCTTTCGTACAGGAAAAGGAAATCTTTATGAATTATAAAGATGAAACGGTGGAGGAGATATTCAATATGCTTAATTTTCCGGAGCCGCCTATCCGTCCTATGGATGAAATACGTGGGAAGACGGCTTATCAGCTGGTTTCCTTTTTTACAGCCGAACAGGAAAAAAAGATTATGACCATACTGTCCAATTGTGAATCTACCCGCTGGAATCCTTTATTTACAGATGTAGTACCCGCCGGAAGCAGTAAGCGGGTAGGGATTGATAAAATGCTGGAATACTTCAGAATACCATTGAATGAATGTATGGCTTTTGGTGATGGGGGCAACGATGTAGCTATGCTTCAACATGCCGGGATCGGGGTCGCTATGGGAAATGCGGAAGACGATGTGAAACAGTATGCAGATTATATCACGGATTCTGTTGATGAAGATGGAATTTTCAAAGCCTTGAAACATTTGAACATTATTTGATCTGCTTTGTTATAACTATAAAAGCAAGCTCATGATTGACGAATTACTAGTATTTAATAAAGAGTTCGTAAAGAACAAAGGATATGAGAAGTTTATAACGAATAAGTATCCGGACAAGAAAATTGCCATTGTATCCTGTATGGATACTCGTCTGACAGAGTTACTTCCTGCTGCACTAGGTATTAAGAATGGCGATGTGAAAGTTATCAAAAACGCAGGTGCAGTGATCTCGCATCCGTTTGGAAGTGTAATCCGAAGTTTGTTGGTTGCCATTTATGATCTGGGGGTAACCGAGATTATGATCATCGGACATTCGGATTGCGGTGCACAGCATATGGATAGCGAAGAGATGATTGAGGCAATGAAGAAACGAGGTATTCCGGCAGATCGTATTGATATGATACGTTACTGCGGAGTCGATTTTAAAGAGTGGTTGCATGGTTTTGATTCGTCAGAAGGTTCTGTAAGGAATACCGTAAACCAGGTTTGTAACCATCCGTTGATTCCGTCCGATGTTAGTGTCCGGGGCTTCGTAATCAACTCGGTTACAGGTGAATTGACAGCTGTTTAGTAGGCTGTTTATCTTATAAAAAAACTATTTCTATAGATTAAATAAATATAAACATAGAAATATTTTATATGTTTTATAGCATAGTTTTAAAGAAAGTGCTTATCTTTGCACTGTAAACAAAAAGAAAAGACAAGAGTTTAGGTTAAATTATTAATGAGTCTTCCAAGCGTGGGAGACATAAAAATGTAAAGATTATGATGACAAGTAGAAATGAAGAAAATCTTCGTACTTTAGCGATGTTGCGTTATCAGGCTGATCGTTACCAGTCAATGAGAAATGGTACAATGAGTCAGCGAGTAAATGCTGAAATCCGCCGCCTGTTGGAAGAAATGGGCGCTAACGCAAAAAATTAAGTAAAAAGAAAGTATATTATTTTGATGTATTCTCTTCACCAGGGTCTTTTATAAAGACTGGTGAGAGATAATGGATGGGCATTCGACGCTGATAGAACAGCGAAGATTAGCCTTTTTTTATTTTCTATCCCTTACAAATCTTAGATTAATCTTTTATCTTTGTGACCGGAAGCTGAAACTAATTATTCCAATAATTTGTAAAACACAATCATACGATGAAGAGAACAGGATTATTTGTAGCATCCCTTATGCTATCTACTACCCTTTGGGCACAGTCGCCGGTCGAGAAAGGATTAGGCGTGATCAATAAAGAAAATGCAGAAGCTTATATCGGCTTTTTAGCCAGTGATGAACTGGAAGGACGTGAGGCTGGATTTCAGGGTGGCCGTATTGCTGCGGAGTATATTGTATCCAATTTGAAAACAATGGGTATCGCTCCTTTGAATGAATCTTATTATCAGCCTTTTGAGGCTTATAATAAAGAAAGGCAGAAGAGAGGTCGTTTCCAGGTTCATCCGGATTCGATTGCTCAATTGAAGCAAGGTGTACATCAGAAACTGTCGATGCGTAATATCCTGGGTAAGATAGAAGGTAAAAATCCGAATGAATTTGTTATTATCGGTGCCCATTATGATCATCTAGGATTCGATCCTATGCTGGAAGGCGATCAGATCTATAACGGAGCAGACGATAATGCATCGGGTGTATCTGCCGTACTTCAGGTAGCAAAAGCCTTTCTGGCTTCCGATGAGCAACCGGAGCGTACTGTAATCTTTGCATTCTGGGATGGAGAAGAGAAAGGATTATTAGGATCTGAATATTTTGTACAAAACTGTTCTTTCCTGAAAGATATAAAAGGATATTTGAATTATGATATGATCGGTCGTAACTCGAATGAAGCAGTTCCTGAACAGGTTGACTATTTCTATACGGAAGCCAATAAGGCTTTCGGTGACTGGCTGAAGAATGACATCAAGAAATACAATCTGAATCTGAAACCGATCTATCATGCCTGGGATAAACCGGTAGGAGGGAGTGATAACGGAACATTTGCGAAACGCGATATACCAATTATCTGGTATCACACCAATGGCCATCCGGATTACCATATGCCGAGCGACCACGTAGAAAAGATCAATTGGAATAAGATTGTCGATATAACAAAAGCCTCTTTCCTGAATATGTGGAATCTGGCGAATGAGAAGAAGTATTAATTGATTATTTAACAAAGAGGTTATTCCTTATAAGCGAAATAACCTCTTTGTTTTTATTTTTAATCACAAATACTTGTAATGGGGGATTAGAATTTATGTAATGATCGCTTTCTGGTTTAAAAGTTTTGGCAAATAATTATAAGTTTAGCAACTTGCCATGGATCATCAAAATTAATGGACTGGTTTTTCGCTAGTTGACGGATAGCTTTCCGGTGAGTGTCGGGATAGAGTTTCAAGAATGATTTAAGGTTGCTGAAAGATACTTGCTGTCCATTCAAGATGATCCAGTATGTATTTTGAATCTCTCTTTTATACACACTATTATCTGGATTGCTTAACCCTTTATTTAGCATCCATTCCATGTCTACTGAAGCTTGGCCTCCAGCTTGAGATACTACTCCCATCGCACTTCGCTTACCTTTATAATAAAACCTCACTTTCCAATCAACCAGTAAAGTCTCCTCTCCAACCGAAATACACTCTAGAAAACGACACCCTGTCTTATACTGAATAGGGTTTACACCCAGTGTAACCATAAAGTGTAAAAAAATG